>Ga0209679_1000591_pt1 | contig 13479 bp, 11 predicted proteins | sample WorMetHEROISLAND_4_FD_187408 | JGI IMG/M metagenome (GOLD analysis project Ga0209679, IMG submission 187408) | Marine gutless worms symbiont microbial communities from Max Planck institute for Marine Microbiology, Germany - Olavius sp. 2 HERON... ...
GAGGTTGTAGAAAACCAGTAATTATATAAGTACAGTAATTTTCTACTAAATCCAGCTGCAGCTTGAGCGGGATTTGAGGATGTAAATCTGGCGGATTTGGAATATCGAAATCTAGTACATCTTTACTTGGCACAGTTATGAGTGTGGCAATTAGCGCAGGTTTGTCGGGCGAACCTCTAATTACAACATGTTACCTGATGTGTGTGTGACAACCAGACCAGGTATAGCCGCCGGTACACCTCTGGCCATTGATGTGAGGTCATCAACGTCCAATGGCGTGCTGTCACCATCAAGCGCCCCATCTTCTAATGGCTGGGACAGTCGCACTCCACTCATACCCAACTCTTCTCCGTCATTGGACAACGCCAGTGGACTTACCTTACAGCCACCAACCAGTCCAGCATTGTCGGTCAGTTCACTTGGCGGTGCCACTGACACCACGGAGCTGGACTCACCAGAGGGTGCTACTCCGCTAAGTACGTCACAGTACTGTATGGTTCATGATAATAAATGACACATTTGCACATTTGTATTGTCCTGGCTGCCATTGTCATGGGTCGCAGACATGTCAACGACGACAGCTTGCTGTCAATCATAATTTCACTGCTGAGTTAATTTTGGAACTGGACGTGGAGACAAGTTCTGATTGGTCCAGATGGAATAGTAGGTGGGGCTGACTGTAGTTCTGCAGTTGTATTAGTAGTAGAGGTGGTGGGTTGAACGATGTTGTGTCTGTTGTTTTGTTATTATTTTTTTGATTATTTTCTTTGATTTTGTAAATGAAGTTTGTTTAGACACGCTATCTGGTTTCAAAGAAGCTATACAATCATCCAAACCTGACACTCGCCTCAGGCTATGTGCCTGTCTGACATCCCGCCAAAGATGATTGGTGGACAGCCAGAAGCTTGTAATTGTCCCACTGAGCGACACGGTGCCATTTGTCAACTTTATGTTGTGTGTATAGGACTGTGATGTTGGTATTAGTTTAGTCACAGCTAATGTAATAAGAGCTAACTTGAGCAGCTGATGAATAAAGAGTAGTTCTCGTCTAGTGGACTCGGATCATTAGGCACTGGAGAGTATACGAATGTGTATTGTTCATTGTGGCATAGTCTGCTGTCTGACTGACTAAACTTGTCACTCATTACAAGCCCGTATTTCTCATATTGCACTCTTTTGTAAGTATGTAAGTAAGAATATTTCTATAGCGCACTCAAAACTAAAGTCACAATGTGCAGTGCTATGGTCTTTCCAAAGAGAAACGTTTTCAGTTGGCGTTTGAGGTCGTAGCCGATGTCAGAATGTCGCAGGCTGTTTCACAACAAAACTTATGTCACTGTAGCTATTGTGTGTTCTTGGAACTGCCAATAAGTTGTCATCGGCTTGCTAAATTGGATAATGTATTGATTTTCTCACACATACCAGTAACGTAATCATCTGTCTGAGATAAATAATTCTAACAGAAGTTACAAGAAGATTTCTGCATAGACCAAGGTCCATTGCACGGGAGATCATGCCCTTTGAGGCACTTTCAGTCAGCGATGGTTAAACCCAGTTAAGCTAGCATACAGCCCAAGTCAGCTGGATGGCCGGCACTGTAATTAGCCAACCAACTAAGTCAGTATGCCAACAGTCCTGGTAAAAGGCCACACTGTTGTGCAGAACACGCCGTTTTTTCCCTAGAGGTGGCCGTAATCATCGCCAGTACTCACTGTGCCCACCCATTGAGGGATGGCCAGGCTGAGTTGGCCTGGGTGATTTGGTTAAATACCGAGATGGTATACCTGCAAATGGTCACCCATCTCAGTACTAACCAGGCCCGACGTAGAACAACTTTGTTGATGTGCCCAGTGACGTTGCAGCTAAGCCGTACACCAAAATTAGGCACAGTGTACTGTAATCTATTTGTTGAAGGTGTTGTTGTGATTCAGCAAACCAACCTAAATGATTGATTGCTTGATTGACTGACTGACTGACTGACTGACTTATTACTGCTGCGAATCAGAAAGTAATATTTTTTGATGTCATAATGTCTATTTGTTAGCTGGATTACTCAAAAAGTTGTGGACGAATGTTCAAGTAGTTTTTGAGTGGGTTAGGGTGGATCATAGAACGTGGAAGAGTCATTTAGATTTTGGGATGATTTGGATTCAGGTCTAGGAATTTTTCTTAATGACACGACTGCACTTCATGGGCATTCACTTTGTGGTGCCACCAGTTTTTTAAGGCTTTGCAGAGGAACGAGCCAAGAGTTGGAACCGGGTCTTAAAGTTTTAACCCGTGACCCAACTTGAGCCGGTTGTTGAACGCTGTGAAACAAATCCTTGAAGATTTGATAGGACTAGGATCTATCCGGAAAAGACCGTGGTTACGTGTAAAATAAAACATTTGCAAAAACGTTTTAGAGCCATCGACTTCCTGCGGCTATGCTGTGGACATAAAAATGTTGTTCAAATGTTTCATTTTACATGTAACCACCTCTAAAACATTTTTTTGCAAATGTTTTACGCTGACTACATGTAAAATAAAACACTAAAACATTTTTGCAGATGTTTTGCAAATGTTTTATTTTACATGTAACCACGGTCTAACACTGGGTCTGACACGCTGATGTATGACTCTGTCCGACTCGCCAAAATCGCTGATGTGGAGACTCAGTTTCTAGCTGTGGAATGAACTGTTTGAGTACTGTCTAGTCGATAGATTGATTTCACAGTCACTGTCTGTGTGTCTGCAGGCATGCAGCACCGACCATTGCCCGCACCGCCAACGTCCGCTAACAAATTCATCTGCTCTTACAGTCTTCACTATGACAAAAACCAGAAACCGCTTGGACAGGTGGCAAATCTGTTATATCTTTATAGCTTTCTGGGTAGTTCCACAGTACAGGGCTCAGCTTACATATACACAAACATTACAACGCCAACAGGCTGTAGTACATGGCAGAATTGCTGTCCTGTAATATTGTCTTAATATGTTTTGCTCTAACTGCCTCGTTGTCTTCGATGCTTTGGCTGCTGATATGAGTATGTAGTCTGCGGGCAACCACAGATAACCTGGAAAATTGCCATAAAACAGTTGTATAAATGTGTGTTTGTAATTTTCCTGTACCATTTTAGGTCAGAGTTAAATGTTATTTCTTTTTGGGACCCGGAAGGCGGGTTGTTGTTGTTATCAGTTCTCTAAAAATCCTTAAGGCTTTCTTCATACGCAGTGGAGTGTAACGAAACTCGGTACTTACCTGCTCGACGTAGAGCAACTTTGTTGATGTGCGGAGCGATGTTACTACTTACTAAACTGCCACTGGACTCATTGCATGACGTCATAATGGCCAGGAATCAAACCCTGAACCTGATATACTATACGTCCCATCATCCCGTGTCTTCGCTTTTGAATAATCGGCCAGTTAAGCCGAGAGCATGAGTGTCGTGGTGCATTCAGGGTCACTACGGCGAAGTGCTGAAGGGCAGATACACGGACGAGAACGGTCGAGTACAGGACGTGGCGATCAAACGACTGAAACAGATGATGTACGAGAAGTTTTCCAAGGAGTTTGAGAAGGAGTGTAGCATCATGATGCAGCTGCAGCATCCCAACATTGTCCGTATCATTGGACAGTCTCGTGAACGTAAGTGTAGCTGCCTCCTGTGAGCTGTCCTGTAGGATTATAATTATCGTGGTATTGTGGTCGTCGGCGTCTGTGTGTGCGGGTGGGTCTGTCTGTCTCTCTGTCCATCCAGCAGCGACTGCACTCCGCAATAGCCTCCGCAGCGAAGGTAATATGTTGTATCCAGTGCTTTTGCTTATGCCTTCAGTATACTAACAATGCTTGTTGTGTACGAGGAAAGACATTCGGCCTTGAGAAACATCTGCTTCAAATTTTTTAGCGGCAACTGACTACCGGTAATTCAGTGCAGCCCGGACAATGGCTCTTAAAACAGTTGTGTGCACATACTACATGCATTAGCGTAACTATCGGGTGTTAAGATAGTGCTTGGTTTCTCTGATGAATCTGGTATGGTCTCACAAAAGGTTATTTGGAGTATGGTAAGGATCATTAAAGGCATTGGTGGTTGTTGATAGTCTGTCTACTGTGTTGTTACTAATGTTGGGATTGTAAAAAAAAGTAAAGTCCTTCCCGAGCCACAAGGCCCATAGGGCGGCGCTGATCTCCGTTCCCTTAGCCCTCAGCCAGACATCAGCTTACACTGTGAGACCACGGATACTGGGCTAGTGTATCGCACGGTGTGCCTGTTTACTCCCCAGCTTTTGCTGGTACTCATTGCGCCTACCCACAGAGGGATGGCCAGGCTGAGTTGACCTGGGTGGCTGGTTATATACCGAGATGGTTTACTCAGATGGTCACCCATCCAAGTAGTAACCAGGCCCGGTGTAGAGTAACTTCGTTGATCACAACCAACACATTAACCACTACACCATGCCACCACCTTGGGATTAATGTTAGGATTTTTCAGAACATACAAATGTGAATTTTAACAGCTTGATTTCAGGCAGTAATCTGTTATAGGTTACAATAGCAGTAACCTCACTGGCTTTTTATCCGACATCCTTGGCTGGCTGTGTCTCTATTCTACCCACATTGTGGCATTGGGGAGGTGTCACGTTCATGGACCAGTTATAATATTTTTAAGTTTGTGATGAACGTTTCACTTTAGATATTCCAGATCTCTTCCAGTTTGAATTATGGATTGAGATAGTTTTATTTGGTGGGTTGTAATTTAAATCTCAAAATTTTGTGGGCACCCGTAGTGTTTTGATAATGATATATTGTGGGATTTGTAATATAATTATTCTGTATCATTTTACGTTGGTGTAATTCATTTTGTAATACATTGTTTGATACCAGATAAACGGTTGTTGTTTAATGCGAAAACATACTTCGGATAGTAATGTGATAATTTCTATAACGGGGAACCTGTGCCAGGAGGAGATAGCAAAACGTTTCATTCTGTCATTGCCAAACGTCAGAACGTCAGCGTCACTTCAACTCACTTGTTTAGATATGGTAACAGATGTGTTCCAACACTGCGTGAATCTGTTGCAGTTCTTCGGTGTAATGGTCTAGTGTTTGGAGTATTGGACTCGTAACTTTCAGGTTGTGGGTTTGAATCTCACTGCGGGCCATTTGTCAGCAACCTTGAGCAAGTTGCTAACCTATGGTGTGCTCAGGTCAACTCAACCTCCTACCCTTTGCGGGACAGGAAATGAGTAGTAGCTTATGAGCTACGGGGTGAAGGCCTGATGTGGCTGATTGGGGCACTGGTATGTCTGTGTGCTGCACCGCGGGTCCAATTGTTCGCTAACGCGGGCAATGGATGGCCTCATAATGCGACATGGTATCATTAGCTCATGCCAATTAGCTGCCACTTCCAAGATTGTAAAGCACTTCTGGTCACGAGTCTGATGCACATAAGCAGCGCATAATAGCAAGTACCCAAAACCCAACCTTTACCTTTGTCTCCTTACGACACCTGGCTTCCCATGTAGACGTGGCATAAGTGACTCAATTGTGACAGCAGCAAGGTATAATAACCTGCTTGTGAAAGTATCTTCTACCATATTGTGGAAAAAATATGCTTATTCAAAAATGCATTGATTGATGATGATGATGGTGGTGGTGGTGGTGGTGGCAGAGAAGACAGTGCTGCTCGTGATGGAGTTTGTCAGTAACGGTTGCCTCCGAGACTACCTCAAGAAGAACAACAAAACAAATCCAGAAGAACTGCTGCGCTTCGGCTTTGAAGTCATCGAGGTAGTATGTTTACATTGTAAGCAATTTACTGCTGGCGTATGAGGCAGAAAATCCACCGCAAGCAACCGTACTGACCATTTGAAATACATTCATACCACTGTGGGTCAAACACTTATGCGCGGTTTTTGAAACTCGAGTTATGCCGAGAATCTCGAGTTATTGCTGGAACAAGAAACAACAGCGTTTTGGCAACAGCAAATCTCGGGTTATCTGCGGAATAACTTACCCAAAGTTGTCCTGGCATTATCAGCGGGATAAACTTGGGACAAGAAAAATGGCTACTGACTTTGACGACGACAGTGACAATTTATGGGAATTGGCTGAGTTGTACGTGGCGTGTACGTATGCCCACCAAGGTGTCGTGGCAATCCGTTAACAGATTTGGATGAAGTCGAGTTTTGCGCACGATTTCGAGATTCTGGTGTTTTGTAAACAATTTGGTATCCATAAGAATGAAACTGGTATTAAGCTCCACAGACATGAGTATTCATGTCTATGCTAAGCTCGCTGGTCATGATGTACATAAGGAAATTATGCCAAATAAACAGTGTACGCCAGGTCACGTGGCCATGTTGACTAATCAGATGCTTGTTTACAAACACCGCCGAGTTATCCTGAGAATAGTTACTCGGAGAATAGAAAGCGTTGCTAGAACGCCAAAACTTAACCAGAGGATAAACCTCGGAATATCCTCTGATCTCGGAATAACTAATCCAAAGTTTATCCTTCGTTTCTAAAACCGGGCATGAGACTTGTTATAGGCGTCATGACGGGACATGAACATTTGAACTGTCATCTAAGCATAATGGCACTAACTAATGACCCATTATGCAACCAATATAGCGAGGCAGTAGAGAGTGCTTTTCATTTTCTATGCCAGTGTGATAGATTTATGACACTGCAAAGGGCAATACAGGGAAAATCATATTTACACTGGAGAGATATTCACTTCGCAACGTAAGTGACCTGGTGAGATTTATAAAAGAATCTCACACGTATAGCAACAGAACCCGGTAATAACTGGAAACCTTTTCGGGGATGGCTGATGGGCCTAATTAGCAACCTAAGCCTACAGGGTGGTTGTATCTGCCCTGACCCATATTGGAAATTGGTGGGACAAAGTGCATTGCCACTACAGTGCTGAAGCTCATTGCCTGGTTTGGCGGAATGTAGTTGCCTGTCAAAGATGATTTGTGGCTAGCCAGAGGGCTTGCCTGTTTGACAGCGGGTGTTAAAGCAGCACTGTGTCATTTGTTGATTTTGTGCAGTGTCACTGACCAGCCGTATGGCACCCTACTGTCTTAACAATTCAAGCTCTTTTTCTTGTAGCTGACAGTGCTTGCTTAAGCTTCAAGGTCAGACCGTGGTTACGTGTAAAATAAAACTTTTGCAAAGCATTTGTGAAAATGTTTTACGGTAGTGTTTTATTTTACAAGTAACCAGCGTAAAACATTAGCAAAACATTTACAAAAATGTTTTAGAAGTGGTTACGTGTAAAATAAAACATTTTACAACATTTTTACGTCCACGGTACAGCTGCGGGAAGTCGACGGCTCTAAAACATTTTTGCAAATTTTTATTTTACATGTAACCACGGTCTCACAGAAAGTGTGCGCAGAAAATTCGCCGTAACTGGCTGGCAGATGGCGACGTGATCACACTTGATGTGCATTTGAAATTCAAAGGTGAAAGATGATGTCTGTTGATGATGATGATGATGATGTCTGTAAATGGTGATGATGCGGCTGTCAGGGAATGGTTTACCTGACGTCGAAGAAGATCGTTCATCGCGACCTGGCCACAAGGAACGTCCTAGTAACTGACGAGATTTACATGAAGATTAGTGACTTCGGTCTGTCGAGAGCTCTGGCCAATGAACGCGACTACTACAAATGTAATGATAAGAACTCAGAGCTTCCGGCACCATGGTAAATATTTTCTTGCTTTTCTTGTTGTAGTCACAGCTGTTGTCTGTCTCCAAGCTAATTCACCAATGGCTTATTGATTCTTTACGAAACTTGGCAGATTTGGTCTTCATACAGCAAGTGTGCAAAGAATGGCGTGAGTTGGGGTTACGGCTGTCCAAGTTATCACTCGAGTTATTCGAATCAAATTAAGTAAAGTCGAGTAAGGTAAAACGTCAATTTATGTAGTGCATTAAGTTTCGAAAGAAACCTCTAATGCGCTGAGAAACAAATTACTACTAGGGATGCCGTCGTTTAAACATTTAGGCCTAAAAGTACACTTAAACGTTTAGCAGATTAAACGAAACGAAAATTTCTGCACTATTGTAAGGATGCGTTAACTTAGTTGATATTTCGTGCAAGCTATGCAATGCATAAAATGCAGATTTTGTTGTAATAGCAATTTTGCACAATGTCATCATGGGCCCAGAAAGTAAGAACGTCCACTCGTGGTCAAAATTCGATGACCCCTTCCCTTAGTATTTTACCATGGTTTTTCGCTCTCATAATGCATTAGTGCATTTTCAATACCACTATAACGAGGCCCGTGGACTGACTGTGTTGGTTATTGTCTTGCAAGACGTGACTTGGGGGTCCTTTTCACAGTTGAACTAGAAAAAGTTGCACTCGACGGTAGCGTCGAGTGCTGTGCGCCTCCGCTGGGATGGCGTGACCTTGAATATTCATGTCTATGTCATTTGACCTTTTGACCCAAAAACGTAATCAGGTCATCTCTGTCCCGAGATGCACCAGTGACAAAAGTTTGGCGAAAATCCGTCAACAGATACTGGAGATATCGCGGAAACATAAAACTACCACGTGAATCACGGACGGACGGACGCACCGACGCACGCACGCACGCACGGACGGACGACCCGAAAACATATAGCCTCCGCCGGCGCCTACCGGCGGCGGAGGCTTAAAAATGCTATAACCCCCTATTTTGCCCCAAAAATGTGGATCGATGCACTTCCCGTGTGAATATGCTTATTGCTTGGCCAAATGTCTTGGCCAAAATATCTCAGATACTGGGTTGGTTTCAAAAGACCAGCTATAGGAAAACACATTGCCATTCCAATGGTCACGTGATCGATGGTGTCACGTGACCCATAAAGCTCAAGGTCATAATCCTAAAATTTTGAGGCTCCATATCTCGGAAACCGTGCAAGATACAGTCAGTTCAAGTTGACTATCTGTAGGAAACCATGTATTGCGAATCCAGTGGTCACGACGGATGGCGTCACGATATCCCAAAAGGTCAAGGTCATGGCCCCAGAATCTTCGAAGCTCTGTATCTCGACAACCGTGCAAGATAGACGGTTGGTTCAAATTGACAACCTATAGGAAACCACATGTTGCAAGTCTAGTGATCACGCGACTGATGACGCCGCGTGACCCATGGGGTAACAATATAAGGCTGGGAGTTGTTGTTGGCATTAACAAAGGATATAAGGTGTTTACTAGCGAGGGTTAAACGCAACACAAACTAACATCTGCCGCTTTCTGCGGTTTCGTTTCGGTTCCCGTCAGAGCACTACTGGTTTACTTATTTCAGTTAGTGCCCGTATTATTTACTTACTTACATAATGATTGTACTTGTGACGTCACGACGTAAGGACGTTTCTGGAGTCTGGATTTGACACTACTGACCGGGTCGTGTCGGGTCGGGTCACCGGGTCAAAAGCCATCGGGTCGGGTCGGGTCTCGGTTCAAAAATCCTGTCCCTGTTCCATTTCTGACGTATAGCGCGGCAGTGGGACAGATACCTCGTTGCATAGAACGTATTTCTTGTTGGGACTGGAACCAGTCAGCCTGTCGATTAGGGACGGTTTACCTGGAATATGGCCGGTGTATGTGTGTGTGTATTGCAGGTGTGCTCCAGAAGCGTTGACGCATCGGAAATTTAACGAGAAGAGCGACATTTGGAGTTATGGAGTGACAATGTGGGAGATCTTCAGCTACGGCGAGACGCCAAAGCTCGGGGAAATCGAGGAGCTGTTGACGTTGCTGCACGACGGGAAGCGACTGCAAAAGCCGCCGGCATGTCCAGATGCGATCTTTAAGATCATATACTATGGTTGCTGGGAGTATAAAGCCCATCTCAGGAAGACTTTTGCGCAGATCAGGGACGAACTAAAGGCAGAGTTAGACAAACTGGGCACTTAATACAGCAGACCTCCGTTTATGCTTATACTACCACTACCAAAACTACTGCTGCTACTATTGTTTCTCAGCACAGCTGAGGCTCTGCAGTGACAAATTAAGCTAATTGGGTGGTTGGCTGACTGACTGGGTGGGTGATTATAAGTAATGCTTTATTCAGGGTGGCCACAATTTGGGAGGAAAAAAGTCAAGGACTTTTCAAGGACTTTCAACTAACTTTTCCAGACCTATTCCTACGTAGTTATGGAGTATTTAATGAAGGCGATTTTAGAGGGTATTTAATGTTTCTGGCATCATATAAAAACCGTCAACAGCATAAAATTAATATTACTAACCGCAGTTACACACACAGCAGATGATGCGAAACTATTGTACATTGTCTAGTCCAAGTCCATAGAGTTTGAAATATTTACACATTTACACAAACGTCACATTCCATGGTGGCTATTATGGACAGTTTTCCAGTTCCAACAGCTTATTGTCCGTCTTATTATCTAAGCTCAAGGACTTTCAAGGACATTTTACATCAAATTCCAAAACTTTCAAGGACCTATTCTGTTTTCAAGTACTTTCCAGGTCCTGGAGAAATGGATAATTTTTTCAAGGACTTTCAAAAAAGTGTGGCCGCCCTGTTTATTTCATCAAACGAAATCCCAGGAAGTGCAGTAGATCTGACGCAGAAACTTTGCACGTAGGTACAGTATGGTGGTAGGTTGATCTAATGTAATGTAAAAAAAAAGCAGGCGATTTAGGTGATGCCGTGCGAGTAACGCTGCAGGGGCACCTTACATTGTCACGAATAAGCAGTTAAAACAAATATGAAGAGTGGCATGGATGCATCACTGAGTTATCAGAGCCGTTTCTAAACAGACAGGTGGTCTTTAGATGCTGACGGAAAGTCGACAGCGTGGTGGCGTTGCGAACTGCAGACGGTAGATGCCCATAGATACAGTTGACAGTAGGTACATTGCATGTAGGTACAGTACATTAGAGATCTTTTGAGAATGTGCTATATAAACTGACACTACCTACTTACTTACTTACGAGGGTGCCGCAATGAGCAGCAGAAATAGTGCCGAGGACCCCAGTGATGAATGAACCGTGCTTGTTGGCCACTACTACTACTACTACTACTACTATTACTGCTAGTACTGCTAGTACTGCTGCTGCTGCTGCTGTTGTGTGCAACGTCCGACGTCATGCTGCAGATACCTTAATGCACATGTCAAGTGGGGATCAGTGCTACTGACGACAGCGAGTCGTCATTGTGTGGTCAGACATTCCCGTAGTCAGTGCTCAAGTGTCTTCGTTGTCAGATGACATTTAGTGCAGACTGGATCTGTAGATGGGTGAGTGATGTTGTAGTAGGTTGTGAGTTTGCTGCTGCTGCTGCTGCTATTGGCCGTGGTTACGTGTAAAACTGACGAACAGCGTCGAGCTCTGTATGCCTCCACCCATTGGGCCCGTGGTCATGCTGTGACCTTGACCTTTGACCCCAAACATTGAAGCATTCATCCTTGTCCCAAAATGCATCAACGCCAAAATTCAGTCCAGTAATTTTCAAGATATTGCATTAGCAAGGCCAGCAAGTGCATTTTCCAGAATATTGGACCCGACCATTTTACGTGTACTACGGCCTTACTCTGTGCAGCTATATACCGTTATTGCCAGAGACGTGTGCGAGTTCAGCGACCGTATTCCCAAACTTTACTTTTGGGTACCAGCCTAATCGGGACTAAGTCCAGAAAAGTAGGCCAGTTAAAAAGGTCAGAAGTAGTTAGTAGTTACTTGATACATCTGTACAGTGTTAAATGTCGTGAATGGTGAGTGCAGAGTTGTTAACATGGTGTATATTTCTTCTGGAGTTGTGCACGTTTAATTTCATATTTGTTGCATCTTACATTGTTTTTACTGGCGTTATTGTTTTTAATATTACTGCTGTTGTTGATAATTATGTGAATAGTCCATTATTTCATTGTATAAAGGCTGCTGATGTGTTTGCATGATGTAATATATTGTAACATAACTTTGAAAATTGTTTTACTATTTAAAATTTTATTGTCACAGGTTAAATCTATGATTGACGTAAACTGCCAAGCATATGTTGGTTTTATGTTAATAACAGAACTTGCGATGCCGCCTAATAGTGCGAAATAATTATCACAATTAATGGAAACTAACAGGATTACGATTTACATTAACAGTCATTATGGCACACTGTGCAGCGCTCAGACTTGCATGATTCTCCGAATTAGCAAACAACTGAGGGTTCCCTTGACATACCAGGTAAGTTGACATACCTTGTTCTTGCCCCCGTTCTCATATTTGTATTCTACAACACTCAGGCTACTCGAATTTTAACAATTAAGCATGTGTGAAAAAATAAAAATCGGTTGGAAAAGTTAGTTGCTGTTTTAAGTTATCCGAACTGCAGTTTCCCCAAACTGCGTTTTTTGGACTTACCTGGCATGTCAACGGAACCCTTCAATTCCAGTTTTACTACCTTTGCCGTCGCTAAGCGATCGGAGTAGGTATTGTGTCGCTTGGCGTCCGTCTGTCACGCTGTGTATGTCTGCCGCATTAGTCTCGACGGTGAGAGTAATTCATTGTATCCAGTGCTATCTAGTTTCTATTTGTGATGACTGGCTCTAGTGATGTCCCGTGATGGTCTGATGTTGTCTGTTGTTGATGCTCATGTTGCAATTACTAGCTTTGCGTGCGTGCGTCTGTGTATATATTATTTTGTGTGTGAGCGTCGTTTTATGTCAATTAATTATGATCGTTTGCCTTGTAACCTGTCTGTTTCATTTGATCATGCATATTCACACATTTTCACATTTTAAAATGCCTAATTTTAGTAAACCATACCAAACTTTTTGCTACTAACATAGTTTCCTCACAGAACCAGTGTAACAGCAAGCAGGTTAATGTGAAATAATTATTGCAAATTAACAATTATTCACATTAATAGTCGAGCTTATGCAATGCCCAGTTCTCAAACTTGCATAACATTCTGACTAGCAAACAATTCACAGTGAGGGGCGTGGTCTCAAGCAGCGATGTAAACAAGATCTAAATCTTATGGCCAAGACCACCGAGCTAAAAGACCAAGAACTTGAGACCTGATCGAGACCAATACCCAGGGTTGGAAAAATGATGATTTAAAAAAAATAAAAAAATCAAATTTTTTATTTAAATCAGATTTATTGATCCTTTTTGAATTTATATTTTCGCGCCAAGGTTTTACCAAATTTTTGTAACTGGTCTATCTGCTCAATCACATAAAAAACATGCCGCCATGTTTCTGCTATTTCTGGTTATACTCTTGCTGAGCAAAAAGTAAGTAAGCAACAATTAATCAAAGTTTCATTACCCTGGCTATGTACACTGTGTCTCAAAAAAAAGGGACCCCGACATTATCGATTGCAACTTAAAAAGGGATTAACGGATTATAACGATTTTTGGCACAAATATTCCTGACACAACTGGCCATCAAATGGCGATTCAAGTTCCCACTTCACCCAACATCTGCTTCTACACTACCTGGGGAAAACAGAACTAATGAGATATTACATTTTA
>Ga0209679_1000592_pt1 | contig 13462 bp, 9 predicted proteins | sample WorMetHEROISLAND_4_FD_187408 | JGI IMG/M metagenome (GOLD analysis project Ga0209679, IMG submission 187408) | Marine gutless worms symbiont microbial communities from Max Planck institute for Marine Microbiology, Germany - Olavius sp. 2 HERON... ...
GCATTGCTGCTCCGACTGTCTGGAACAGTCTCCCTCCTCATGTCCACTCATGTACTACTCTCACAACATTCCGTAAACATTTAAAATCACATCTGTTTCAGTCCTTTCCCACTGCCTGGTGACCCATCCCAGCGCCTCTGATTCGTTCGCGACCTTGGCGCTATATAAATTTACTTACTTACTTAGTTACTTACTTTACAGTTAACGTGCTATATAAATTGCTTACTGGTGCCGAACATGGTTAATGGTTAACAACAATAACAGGACAGCCAAGGTATGATAAGATATAGTATGATGTATCTTTTTCTAATTTATTAATGTAATCAGTTCTGTGTTTAGTTTTCTAGCAGAAAACGTCGTGAAGGTTATGCGTTAGAAGTATTCGTTGCGCTGGTGCTTTTCAGGTGGGCGTGGTCGAGGTGGATTCCAGTCCAAAGAGTGACGTCTTCATCCAGTGACGGTGTAAATGCTTTAACGTCTGCTGAAAGTACACGTTGGTGCCTAATGGCCAAATTCCATTGCTATGACCTGGACTGCAAGCAGGTCTGCAACCAGATTTTTGAACAGAAAAAAGTCGCAGACCAGTCTCAGGAATGGAATTTAGCCGTAAGACTGCATTGCAGTGAATGACATTCTCTAGTGAACTGTAGAAATCCGTGGACTTCTGCTCAGTATTTACTGTGTTATTGTAAGATGGTCATTGCGTGTGTAATGACTGTAATTATATGTGATCTCAACTTGTGCAAAATGTCTCCATTAGATCCACATACTTGAAATGTCATGACGTGATTCCCCAGTTCCCATAGATTGCTTGAGCAAGCATGCTGTTCTTTTCTGCTCTTGGTTGTTGATTTACTGTTGTGACTGTCGTAATCGAGAGAGTTATTGGCAGTTGACAAATGAACTCAGACAATGAACACGTGTATACATGTGCCCTTACACGGTGGCCACAAATACTCAGGTATTTCTTTGAACATGGAAAACTCAGGGAATTCTGTGCAACCACAGAGAAAAATTGTAACAAACAAAATATTTTTAGTTCGTCATTCAAGTATTTGTGTAAAACAGCTGTTCACTGGGTAAACAGGATCATTAGGATTTCGGGGAGTAGTGACCCTGCCCAATAATTGTCGGCTAAAATACTAGGCACTATTGGTAGTTTGCTAATTTCAGGGTTCCGTTTTGTTGCGATAACCTACGGAAAAGTAAGTTTATGGCTCTGGAAAAGCCTGGGAAACTCTAGGAATTTTTCTTCTACTTTGGCCACCCTGCCTTAGTGGCTTGTATTTGATCATTTGCAAACAGTGATATATTTTGATCATTTATTGTTCAGGTACTCTGCTGCCCGACACTTATTTTGGTGCTGGTATTGAAGCTACAGGATGTGTCAAAAAGAAACGTTTTACTAGAGGAAAAATTCTTATTTTAGAAATGGCTAATGGCTATAGGTGTTTTTTATGAAATTTTCAGAAGGTTTTAAGTGCATGTTGTGTGAATTTCAGTGCTATACTTAGTTTGTGTAAATATAAGTTTTATTTGTTTGACACATCCCTTAATTGTGGAGTTCTGTCCATACGGTCTGCTATGGCCATGTGAGCTGTTACAGTGTTCACAGGAAAAGCTATGCAGCTATAGGACAGAATATGCAACAATATTTTAACTAGCTAGCAAGTCCTGTTGTAATAAATATATGTGTGCATTGCATATATATGGTATACTGATAAACCAGGGTCTCAAACTTAGATGGACAAGTGGGCGTCATTGGCAGATGTGCCAGTCATTGTGCCACATTCATGTTTATAATTGACAAAATGCATATTTACCTATCATATAGACAGTTTAAGCTACACTTGTTAGTTGAAATAAAAACTAATGTTTCCGTGGGACACTGAATAATAATAATTACGTTGTATTGTGGATGAATCCAATTCAGTGTGAAGATGAGTTGTGTTCCGTAGCATTGATTCCAACCAAGTTTTGGGGACCATGGCACCCGACCCATTGTAGTGCCAACATATTTTCAGACAGGGTCGCCACAAACCTGGAATACTCAGGGATTTCTCTGAACATGGAAAACTCAGAGAATTCACAGAGAACTCTGTGCAACCTCAGGGAAAAATTGTAACAAACCAAGTTTGTGATTCAAATATTTGGTCAGAGTGTGGTGGTGACCTGTTATATTGCTGGAGTTGATGTGGAATGACCCTTGATGAAGGTCATTCTTGCATTTACTTTTTGTTGTCGTAACCTGTGGAAAAGTAACTTTATGGCTCTGGAAAAGCCTGGAAAACTCGGAATTTTTTTTCTTTGTGGCCACCGTGTCAAAGTGGTTACAGGAACACGACGGTCGTACTCGGGTTTTCCAGAGTTGCTGCAAGTTAGGTTACTCTGGGTTAAACTCTTGGGAATTGTTGTGGCTGTGGTACGGGAAAAATATTCTCCGTGAACAAAGCGATTGATATTTATTGGTGAATTTTTAAGCCTCCACCACCGGTAGGCGGCGGCAGAGGCTATATGTTTTCGGGTCGTCCGTCCATTCCGCTGTTCGTGCGTCCGTCCGTGCATCCCTCCGTCCGTCTGTGATTCACGTGGTAGTTTTATGTTTCTGCGATATCTCCAGTATCTGTTGACGGATTTTCACCAAACTTTTGTCACTGGTTCATCTCGGGACAGAGATGAACTAATTAGATTTTGGGTTCAAAAGGTCAAAGGTCATGGTCACAACATGACCGAATACATCCCAAATTTTTGTTTTCGCGATATCTCCAGTATCTGTTGACGGATTTTCGCGAAACTTTTGTCGCTGGTGCATCTCGGGACGCAGATGAACTGATTGCATTTTGGGGTCAAAAGGTCAAATGTCAAGGTCACAGCATGACCAAATGCGCCCGAGAATTTTATGTTTCCGCAATATGTCCAGTATCTATCGATGGATTTTTGCCAAACTTTTGTCACTGGTGCGCCTCGGCACAGAGATGAACTGATTAGGTTTTGGGGTCAAAAGGTCTAAGTTCAAGGTACAGCATGACCGAATGCATCCCAGATTTTCATGTTTCCACTATATCTCCAGTATCTATTGATAGATTTTCGCCAAACTTTTGTCATTGGTGCATCTTGGGACACAGATGACCTGATTACGTTTTTGGGTCAAAAGGTCAAGTTGCACTCGACGCTACTGTCGAGTGCAACTTTTTCTAGTTTTCTAGTGCAAGCGAGTCATTATGGGCCACAAGTAATGTCTATGAGGGCCGCAGGGCTGCATGTTTGAGACCGCTGAGCTAAGGACTGTAAGCTATACATATTGTATATTTTGTATGAATGATTGAAGATTGGGTTGCTTTCATTGTTAGTGTGTATCGTTTAATTCTGTTCTTTGCTACTGTGTGGAAATAATTACTATTTATGATGGCTAGACAATACATAAGTGCTTCATTTCCAGTTTGGCAAGCCATTATGGGATATGTCGTAATCTGATGAATTTTGAAGAGGGTTATACTGACGCAGGTTGAAAATAACGTGTGCATATTTAAGCATTGGTGTCAGATGTGACTTTGTTATTGGAATAATAAAACTAGTTGCATAATGGTTGATTGCATGCCAGAACAGTTGCGAATGATTTCATTGTATTGATCATATCCACAGAACAGAGTCCTTGTTATGAACAGATTTTGACAAAATTTTGTGAAGAGGTGGGGCGTGACGAAGGAAGGAATTAGTTAGTTTTTAATGGCAATCATGTAACCCCTTCCCTTCATTTTGCCTCAGTTTTTCTCCCCCGCAGCAGATTTTCGATGAGAGAACAGTAGTTTAGCAGCCTTCGTCAGATATCAGCACTACAATGCCAGGGCAATAAAACATATTCAGAAATCTGTGCACCGCTGATAAGTCTCGGTCAAGTACATTTCTAGTTTTGGCAGCATTCAAAACTATACACTGTAAACTTGCATAGCAAAACTACAAAAGTTAGGGACTGCCAGACACGCGGGAGGAATTTACAGTGCTTCTTAGCCCCCCCTAGCTGGATTTCCAGTGGGAGGGGCGAAGGGGCGGATGGAACGGTGCTCCAGTATTTCCGGTAAGTTTACGCCAGTGACGTGGACCAGCATGAGGCAGTATGGCCATGAGGACGTCATGAGGACGTGATCTTGACAGGCAGGTGTCGTGCGCAGTAAAGCTAATGGTCTTGAGTGTCGGGGCAGATGCTGTACCGTGACGATCCTATATATAGGCTGGATTCGATGTTAGCCTTGGCATTGCCTCCAGGCGCCCATGTCAACAGTTCATTTATTTACTTAAAATAGTAATCGTTCATGAAAACAGCAAGTTTAAGATGAGCAATCTGTGTCTTTATGGTGCTCCTTGTCTATCGTGCGCCGTTTCCGCGATTACGGATAAACTATTAGCTTATGTGACCATGAATGCTGTCTCAGTAGGCTTCTTCAATGCGTAATCGCGCACGACTTCCGATCTTTGTAATAATTATCTTCTTATCGTAGACTACGATAATGCTGCATTTTCGAGATAATGGCCCAGAAGGTTTCCATTAGCTGTCATCCCTTTACCGGTTGTCCCAAAAATGACTCGTGTTTCGCCGTCATTTCCTCGATTAGGCCTATTAGGAATTTTGAGGCCAAAATTTTTACAGCAGTACCCTCAACACTGATACACATTGTGTAGTTGTTCATGTAGCTTGAAGTTGTAGATTCCCCATCCCGTATTTTATCGTCCATATTCGCTGTTTTACAAGAACAATTTTAGCACCACCAAGACAAGAAAAATGCACTCGCTGAAAGCGACTAGGGCTGGGCGAATCGAGCTTTTTACTGCTCTAGTACTCTGTCGAGTATCTTATCGAGTACTCGAGTACTCGGTAGGGTAAGTAAGTAAGTAAGAGTATTTATATCTGGCTCCAAAAAGCAATGCATGACGCCACTCGTTGGGGCTGCCGTTATCGGGTAATTACTAATTCGTTATAGTAGTTACCCGGGTACCCGACGGTATGGCTGGGACAGTCCATGAATTGATTTGCATCGTCCCAGGCAGGGATAAATTTGTCCCGTTATTGTGTGAGAAACGTTTGGGCAAGAGGTTTGCCAGTTGTCATCGCTGTTTGGCGTTTGCGAAAAAAAATTATCGAGTACTCGAGCTCAAAAATAAAGCTCGAGCTTTATTGAGCTCGATTAGGCTCGAGCTACTCGAGTACTCGGAACAGCCCTAAAGCGACCAGCAACGGAACACCTGTTTGGATGCTATATGATCACTGAAGAGGTAAGGATTGTCTTCATGTGAAATGTTCCAAGTGTTCTCCAGCCTTGTCGGTACGTATATGCCTGTAGACACTCGTGAAAGTTAGGCCTATATATACGACTTCCGAACAGTCTCGCCATTGCCGTAATGTCGTTCGAGATCATTTGCAGTATAATTATGTTTCGAAGCTCGTAATACAATCCTACTTCAGTGATCCACACAGTGATTGTAATTTAGTATCCAATCGGTTGTTTATTTGCTGGTCATTTAAATTTCAAAATTTTACTTGTACAGTTATTTCAAAATTTTATTTGTAAAGTTGCCAACATGGATGATAAAAACGTGAACAAATCTGCGAACTCCAGTTTCGTATAAACGAAAATTATACATGTACAGCAGGTCTATCAGTGTTGGTGTCATCCCTGTAAACAATTTTTGTAAACAAATTCCTAGTGGCTATCGAAATAATGAAACACTATAGGGTCAGTTTGGGGGACGAACTGTACATCGTGAGTCAAAAACCCACGCAGTCTTTTTGTGATAACTTTGGCAAACGTGGACCGATTTTTACCGCGCGATGCATGTAATGCAAAGCGCGGTATTGTTATCGTAAGTCGTCCGTCCGTCTGTCTGTTCGTCTGCCCGTGACGCTGATGTACGCTGGTCATATATACGTTCGAAAGCAATCACTTGGTCTCCGCTTCTCGGAGCCCCAACATCGGCGATCTTGTCCAAAAGGAACATCCCCAAATTTCAACCAGTGGAACGACTCTTTTCTAAAGGTCGTTAATAACTACACGGCGCAACAGACTTGGCGATGAACACTTTGAAAAGTTATTGTTACTTAATGCCAACAAGAGCGTTTTGCGTTAACTGTTCATATAACTGTAGCCTAGTGTTTGTGTTGAATGTGATGAACGCTTTTAGTCGCTGACACCTTAAATTTTGCAGTTTGGGAAGGTATTTGTATTTTTTAAATACAGAAAATACACCAAAGTGTTTAAAATACATTGACAAGAAAGTGTTTAAAATAGTATTTCAGATACTTTTTAGAAGGAGTATTTTGTAAAGTATATTAAATACTGCAGCCAAAGTATCATTCCCATCACTGGCGACAGCACGGGTTTCTTGTAATAACTGTTTCACTCTAACGTTCTGAGATGAACACTGCAGAAGAAGCTGGAATAAAATCTGCCAGCTCGCCTAAAATCTGTTGCCGTTCTACCTTAACGAAACTTGAATGTTCAACACTGTGCATTGCAACTGCATGTTTACTCATATTAGCCAGAATAACGTACACATCAGATGACAACTTCGTTTTATAATGATAAACTAGCAAGTGTTTCTGGTTGAAAGTTTTATTTTGGCTTAGTTGTCGTATCCGAGTGCCGCTGACGTCATTTGACGTCATGTCAGAGAAATAAATTGCGTCAGCGCCTGTCAAACGCTTGGGACAGCATTGAACAACGCGTCATCGACGCATCCATTGACAATAATTGGCGTGCACGACTCAAAGCATACCTGCGTGCTGACGGCGGATATTTTGAACACATGCTGGAATATTGTAAATTGAAATACGATATAGAATAGATGTATATGATCCTGAACATTATATCTCTGCAGATATTTACTGTAAATGAACTATTCTGCGTCACTTTTGAATTGAATGACTATGTGTAAAGTTGTGCAGGTGAACACTAAATTTCGCAACAGATTTTTCCGCAGGTCATTTAGAATGCAACAGTGAAAGGGTTATTAAAATTAGTTCATATCTGTCGAAGTTATCACGGGACTGCGTGGGTGTTCTATTTTGACGCACCTAGCTGTATTACTTTTTGAAGGGGTTAACAAAGTCACAAAATACTGTTTTACAGATATGTTATGCGTTGTCTATTCACGCAGGGGAATCTGTTCAGCTGTTTTAAAGTACAATCTAGATGTAACCTATTGCTGTTCTGGTGCTATTGTTGCTGCACTGTGTGATGATTTTCGCTCGGTTGTGTTAAGTTTGTCTGTCTTCTGTCCATTGTTTAACTGCTGTTCTCTGCCTTATTGGCGAACAAACGTCACCATGTGCGTGCGAGACACGGACCATATCCACAACAGGTATAAGTTAGCAAGTGTTTGGAAACTGGATCGAAGCCTTCCGCGTGAAATGCCAACGTAAGATCTTCAAAATACGCTCTCAAGACCGTATATACGGCGTATACCGGTACTTAATGTGGATGAGTATAATGGCCTCGGCTTACTGTCAGCATTACTCATCAGATGGCTCAATGACGTTCGCCCTTCAGGCCATACTGCCAGATTCCACTTCAGTAGAACACTACGCGAAGCCTTACGCTGCCGGTTCAGTCTGCCACTCAAGTCTTCCACCCAGTGGATGGAAGCTGGTAGCGATGACTCACGCATGACTTTCTTTCGTTCTTAATTGTCTTATGGGGGAGTCACGTTCGGTGGACGATTGACGGTTTTTATCACAATCAGAATCCGGTGTTTCCCGCTGACTTTGATCGTCGCCCTTACAACAGTGTCACGCTCACGCACTACCACGCTACACATGGAAACGCATTGCTGTCAAGTCAAATGTATTGTAGAGCTGGGCGTATTATCGATAAATCGTGGATCAGCTGCCACCAACATCCTGTCACTGCACACCGTTCTATAGATGTATTCTGGCTGCCAAAGAACAGCTATATTGCTTCAGCGAGGAAGGAGAGACGAACATTGACGCCTTGGTGGCAGCCGGCATCCGCGTGTTTATATAATGCAGTGCGGTCCCGGCTCCAGCAACAGGCGGACGCCGAACCGCCTTGCCTTCCGCCGCACGACACCGGGACGTCGCATAAACCATGTCTGCTGGTCGCAGCCGCTAGCGCGCCGGTGCACCGCAGCAGCAGGCTCAGCAGCTGCCAGCTGATGCGGAAGCGACGTTGGTAGCATCTCATTATGGGCTCGGCCTCGCGGCGGCCGCTGCAACGCCGGTTGCTCGCGTTGGGAGACAATTTATTGGTATCGGACGACGGACGGTATCTGAGACGAGCGCCACAGCAGCAGCGGCAGCAGCAGCAGCAGCAGCAGCGCGTTGACGGTGGCTGTGCGTGTATTCAACGTACGCACGCGATCTTCCTGAAGATGACGCCAGCGTAACAGGCGGGAGCCACCAGACGAGAAGCAATCAACGTCGATGGTAGGTTTGTTTTCAACGACATTCGTTGACTGTTTCAAGTAAATAGGCGCTGTATCGCTGTATCAGACAAGTGTATTATGTCGTGGACCTGGGCTGTTTAGTGACAGGTCGTTTGTCTCGAAAGTCTATAGCGTGCAGAATAGCAGAGCAGTGGCAGCAGTGGTTTCAAAGCGATGCTTTCGAAATTGCAGCCTACCGCAACCTTGATTTATGGTTATGGATCGCTCTAGCTGCTGCATCTATGTATACATGTCTTATGAATCTTGTTACACGTACTTAAAACATATGTCTTATGAATCTTGTTACACGTACTTAAAACATTACCTTAAGGCATAACTTTTTCATTTTTTCAGCACTTTCCACCTAGCATTTCACACAGAATGACGATCTTACACAGATGCAGTGTTAGCTTCTATTACAATAACAGCGACGTTATTGCGATAATAATAATTATTATTTTAATTATAGTTATTATTATTATTATTATTATTATTATTATTATTATGCTCGCCCTCTGTGTAACAGAGAACGACCATTATATTTATGCCCCGAATTTTTTTCCAAACATTTTCTCCGCCGTCTCTGCACCGATTTTCTCGAAACTGCCACACGATGTAGGTTCGTCGGCAATAGAAAACTTCCCCTCTACATTTAGGTATGTACCCCTAAAAGAAATTGGGGACAACCCCATTTTTGGCGATTTTTTTCAGACACCGCATCAGCATTTTACGATGTCATTCTCTAGGGTGCGAAGAAAATTTACAATTTTAAAACAACAGTATGTGTACCAAACTTGTTAAAGGGGCGGGACTTACAATAAGAGAGAACGGCTGTCAGTGAAATGCGACCATAACAAAAATGTTATTTGAACAAAAAATATGCTATAATTCGTCTTGTATAGGAGACATATGCCACATTCTTGTACCAAAACTGGGGTTTTTCGAGGTTTGCCAGTTTCAAATTGACTCCCGGCCGACCACTGTTGCCGTGGTAACGAACAGTTGGCTTTTGACGTCAAATTCTCTAAAGGCTAACTTGGCTTGTATAGGAGATAGTGCCAGATTCTTGTACCAAAGTCTGGGTTGTAGGGGTCACGCAATGTGATGGTATCATTCAAACAGGACCGCAGCCGATCCTGTTGCCATGGTAACGAAATTTTCGCATGTTGGCGGCTGTAAAACAGCGGAGGGCGACCAACCCGCTGGGCTTTGTCACGCCTTCCAGTTGTTATTATTGCTGTTGTTGTTATCGTTATTATTATTAGTCATGGCAGTGTTGGTAGTGCTAATATACCGGTTTCCCAAAAAAGTGACCCTACAGTGTTTCGTCATTACTATACGGCTGTCCTAAAGGCTGCACTACGCTTCTTGTCCGTCCTTCTGTTTGTCCATCTGTCCGTCTGCTCCATACGCGCTCGTGACTTGACAACAAAAAAAGTAGAAAAATTAACCCTTATCCCGACAACGTGTGGGGGAGAGGTGAAATGACCCCTCAGTGCAGTTTCTGTCGAAAATCGCACAGTAAGCAATGGAATAAGATAAGTATTTTTCGTGACATTGTAACAGACGCCTTGAGCTTTCCGACGCAACTGAGTGTATCATTATATCTACTTCCGGTTTTACGTGGTCGGTTTGGATCTAACGTCAACGTGACTGGTTTTGCGACTACCAGCATTGTACGCCTGTGAAACGAAGATATAAACTTCACAGATGTGACATTTTAACGTTAGAGACTGAAAGACGGTACTTATACATTTTCAAGATAACAGACAAAACCGGAAGTAGTAATAGTTATCATCTAGAGCACATAGTCATACATGTAGTCAAGTATTACTGTAATTCTAGCACGGTAAACAACGTTTACGACCACGCCATACTCAAAGCAAGTATCCACAAATAAACGCGACATTGACGAACTGCCGGAAATAGCAATGTGGCCAACGAAACCGGAAGTACTTATATCTCCGACAGTATGACAGATATCACTACAATTCCGACGGTAAACTTGGAGTTTTCGACCAGGTCGAGCTCGCAGAAAGTGTCAACAAGTGACTGTAACATCGAATGACAACGGAAAATAGCCACCAAAACCTGAAATACTTATATCTATGGAACTATGACAGATAGGATGACAATTCCAACGGCAAATCTGGGGTTTTCGACCACGCCTAGCGCGAAGAAATTGACCCCGGGCGATTGCGACAACGACCGACAACCGGAAATGGCCATATAGACGTTTTAGGTGCCAATCTTGCAATTTTGGTAGTCGATCGTTGTCGCAATCATTTGGCTAATCTTTCATCGAGCTCGTTATCGTCGAAAATCCCGAATTTGGCGTGGAATTTCGACGCTGTCTGTCAGAGTTCCAGAGGTGCAATTATTTCCAGTTTTAGGGGCCATATCGATATTTTCGGTTGTCGGTCGCCGTTGTACGCATGCCAACACTATTTTCCACCTATATATCCTCTTAAACCTTAGATTTGTCGTTGGAATTTTGACTGTAACTCACATAGTTTCAGAGACATAAGTATTTCCTGTTTCAGCCGCCATTTCCGATTGTCGGTCGTTATTGGAATCGCCTAGGTACACTTTCTGTGAGTTAGCCATGGTCGAATGCCGTAGGATCGCCGTTGGAATTTTAATGATATATGTCATAGTTTCGGAGATATTACTACTTCCGGTTAGTTGGCTGCCTTCTTGGATTTTAGACACGAGGTAGCGTCGGCCATGATTGCTTTAGATGTTTCGTACATAAGCTTAATCATAAACCCCTGTATTGTTTTTGGAACGACATGTGTATCTGTAAAAACAGCAAAGTTATTAGTACTTCCGGTAACTTGGCTACCATCTTGGATTTCTAGCACACATCGACGTCCCACAAAATCGGAAGTACCACTACTAGGAAGTTTGACCCCCAAAATATAAGAGTAGATGTTGGAATTTTGTCGCTATGTGCTCTAGAACTCTAGATATGCCCAGGGGCCATTTCACCCCCTCCGTTGCCGGCAAACGTCGCAAAAACCGTTGCCGGGAGAAGGGTTAAATTAGTATAAACGTTGCTCAGGGCATGAGTAAGTGGAGTGCCGATTTTCAGTTGAAATAGTCACCGGACGTCAACAACCTCAAGAAGTTGCTGCACATCCGGCGTACATGTTTCCTTGCGAGCGGCGGATCAAGCGCCGACGGCCTGAGACGCTCGGCAACTGGGCGGACGCCGCATATCGTGTCGGCACTCGGCGCCGACATCTTTTCCTGTTTCCATGACCATTAGAAATTTTGAGGCCAAAATTTGTAGAGCAGCACCGTCAACGTTGATACTCATGCCGTATAGTTTTGGTTCATGAATCTCGAGTCTGCAGACTTGGGGCCCTTTTTATCGTCCGCGCTAGCAGGATTTTGTGTAATATTTTTAGCACCAGGACGTCAACAGAAGGCTGCTACAGAAACGCTCGTGCTGAAAAGTGATCAGCAATTGAACTGCAGTTTTGTTGGCTGTTAGATTACGATCAGTTTACGCGTTTGCTATACTGAAAGTTAGACCACGGCTGTTACAGAATGTGCAGCCGTGCAGCAAAATCGTTAAGACAACGGCATTGTCTTACAGTTGGTAAGTGCACGCACTTCCGGTATAAGACCACTGCGGTGCCACGGTGCCACGGACGGTACCGCCGTCCACCGTCCACAGTCTGTTGTTCCCTTCGGTCTCGCGCGATATCATGTCGTCAGATGCCACGCCTGTTGATCTCGTTCTGGCTGAGAACCTCGTTCTGGTCACTCGACAACTGCAGGCTGTCGGCGATCTTGGACTCTATGCCGTGTGTCTTGTAGCCGTAAGACGCCTTCAGCCAGTGCTCTTACTACTACTAGGAAACCTGTTGCAGGTGTGTGGTGATCGTGTTGGCGGGTGGATAATGATGCTGATGGTTAGCAATGCCGACAACGTGTGGATTTCCTAACTGCAAATTTCGGTCGCGATATCGCGGACATCACGACAATCGTCATTTCTATCGCGTTCCCAAGAAGCCGGCGCCACTACGAGAGCGATGGCTGCTAGCGATCGGCCGCACGGAGAGCACCATTGTCAACCAGGTACTCAGTCGCCTAACTGTTAGCGTGTACCTTTAACTTACCTCACCTGTTTGCCCAGGTGGCCTAACTTTTGCGTTTTGTTACCTTTGCCGTTGCTTAGCGAGCGGAGAAGGTATTCTGTTGCTCGGCGTCCGTCTGTCACGCTGTCACGCTGCGTATGTGTCCGCCGCATTAGTTTCAATGGCGAAGGTAATGCGTTGTATCCAGTATACTCTCTATTTTCGTTTGTATTCATGTCATTCAGTGTACGTCAACTATTCTGTGGTCGAAACGTTGCATAGACACAAGGAATTGTAAATTTGCCTATTTTATGCGGGTGTTAAATTGTTTTAATGTGTATTTGTAGATTTTGCTTTAGGCCTTGCTTTGTCATGTTTGTTTATTGTTTCTGTGTACTGATTTGTTAGGCGGCCATTGGCGTCGCCAGCTATGGGGCACTGGGGCACGTGCCCTCCCCCTCGACTTCAGAGCCGCACAAACTCTGACATTCGACTCCGTATGGTTGCCTATCCAGTAAAAATTACTTTTTAGTTTCGTGCCCCCGGCACCAAATCCTGGCGACGCCACTGTATGCGGCCGTCTTATAAGCCGCATTATGCGTCTTGTCCCTCAGGCGTCCGTCCGTCCTTCTGTCCCATACGAGGCTTACGAGCTCGTAAGTCGAAAACAGAGAAATGCAGAAAAATCAAAATTGGCGTCGACGTTTCCCACAGTACGAGTAAGTGGAATGCCAATTTTCAGTTCGAAAAGTCAAAGGTAAGTGTAGTTTTTACGTCCTGTCACAGGACGAAAAACCTCCAAAATCTGGCATCATCTTTACTTACGGGCAGCAGCGCGGGCGGATCACGCGCGGCAGGCGCCGACTGCACACTATGCCTATACGCCATTGTTAGGCCTATTTTAATGTCGGCGCCTGAGACCTTGGGCATAGGGACGG
>Ga0209679_1000593_pt1 | contig 13452 bp, 8 predicted proteins | sample WorMetHEROISLAND_4_FD_187408 | JGI IMG/M metagenome (GOLD analysis project Ga0209679, IMG submission 187408) | Marine gutless worms symbiont microbial communities from Max Planck institute for Marine Microbiology, Germany - Olavius sp. 2 HERON... ...
AACTTGTGAACAATTTATCATTTTATGAAGTAATTAAGAAGTACTGTTCATTGCACTGTTTGAATGAATTCTGAACTATCGTCAACGTCAATGATTACACGCTCAATTAAAATGTCGGAAAACTATTTTGTGTGAACACACTGTTTGTTGAAAGCAAGTTCTACAAGCCTAGAAACTACAACGACGACGGTCAGCGCCATAGAAACACATTCGTTAAAGTAATAGCAATAATAACAGTGTGATAGAGAACGTCAGCAATGATATTTTGGTTCGTAAGTCAATAAACACGCTAGTTCATGCGAAGTATACCGACAATCAACTCGTCACACATCCCCTGAAACAGAACGGTCAACTAGTCACACGACCCTGAAAACGATACGGTCAACTCGTCACAGAAAAATTGGTGTGACGAGTTGAGTGTGACGAGTTGACCGTGTGACGAGTTGACTGGCTCCCGGGCGAAGCAGGAGTTCGAACAGTCGGCGCCGACGTCCTGTTCGAATGTTCGCGTTGTCTCGGCCATCGCGATAAAGGAACGTACGACTGGTCGGTGCCGCTATGCAAGCTGTAGAACGATCAGTCCCCAGCGGCAAGTATGCGGTCGACGTGGTCATTTGGGGCAGTGATTAGCACGTCATAATCATTGTGCCACAGTCGACGCAGTAGTTAAGCGGTCGACGCGGCCGTTTTGTGAGCAGTACCGCGTACACGCCGGTAAAATGCGGTCGACACGGTATTTAGTCATACCGGACATTTAACACCCTCGCTCGGGGTGAACCCTTTCGAATTTCTGGATGAACTTCTTATCCCGAGAACAATAGAGTCCTTGGACTATCTGTCGGTGAAGATTTTGTGATCCTAGCTTGCGTCGTTTTGACTCAGTGGCAGTGTGTGACAGACCGATAAATGGACAGGCAGACGGACAGACAACTCGACTGTAGCTAATACAGGGCTCTGCATAACAAGCTATGCTGACGCCCTGTAATAAATTGGGCTCGTGAGGTGATTGCTGGTTGCACTGAATGAAAACGGTTGTTTGGTTAGAAATTTATTAATGTTAAAGTATTTATGAATGACATAAATGATCTGTAACCTTAATGGAACATGTCACCAGTGATATCAGTGTGGGAATAATCTAATTTCCTAACAAAACTGAACTTAAAGCAAGGTCTGTGACTTCCATACTGACCTTGACGTGTGCAAAAAATCGTGTAAATATCTTTGTTAGTTTTCTAGATATTTGGGAAAATGCAGAGTGGTCCCATTTTTGGCCCACCCTGCAAAGTGCTAAATAAAATGTGAAAACTTATATGCCATGTGTACTCGCATGTAAGTTGCTTTGCATGTAAGTCGCAACCCCCTCCCCCCGAAAAAATGAGTACATATCTGGTCTAAAATGCCTGACCTGCTTATGAGTCGTAGCTGGAGAACACGGGTAAGATGGCAAAGCAAATCATGGTCAAAGTGCACAAAACGAACAGTGACTCATTTTACGCCCTGCTGGAGTGGGGGAATGCACAGTCAGAACCAGTCAGTATGATCCAGGTATAAGTCGTCTCGCATTGTTTTCAGACAAAGTATTGGCGTAAATTTTGCAACTTATACGCAAGTATAAGTGGCTGCATATAAGTGGCAAAACTGTGGACGAAAATTGACAAAGTAAAATGCGAATGAAAATACTTTTGCAGTCAGTAAATAACACCGATTTCTGTGTCAGCTGCAAAATTTTCAACATTATTTCGCACTTATTTACGTTTTGCATTTAATAGGCATCCCATGGATCACAAGTTTGCAGATGGTTACCTTATTTACTTCCAGCATTATTGTCACAGTTCCTGTGTGTTACTAATGAATCACCGTTGCAGCCAGTGCACCATATCCTTAAATGTTAACTGCTGTCCCCTTATTTCAGGAGGTTTAGTAGGCAACCGACTGCCAACAGATGTAAGGCATTTATTGTAGGTTTCTTGCTACAAGAATCAAGGTGCAAATAATTTGAAAGCACGAACCGTTACAGGATACGTAGAAGATGTATACATGTATATAATATATGTATACAATCAATCAATCATGGTTTGAAAAATTGATGGAAATTATTATTACGGCAATGCCAGTAATGGTATGCATAACCCTGGTCACTAGTTAGCTGATTATGAGGTATTGTTTTGTAGCCTGTTTTATCAATGCATGTTGGATTGTTGCTGCAGTTGGTTACTTGTCTGCTATCAAGTGTCACTGTCACCAAATCTTGAATGGAGTATTTTACAGTTAAATAAACCAGCTGTCGTCATGTGAATGGTGCTGACGTTGTCAGTTGATCTAAATAGCCAGTGAAATGTCTTTGTCAAGATCAAGAACTCCGTCTCCTTCCGTTCAAGTCGATATAGATTCTGATGCAGAGGTGCCTCCGTCAAGCCCCAGTCCTCCACCTACACTCATAAGTGAAGAATGCTATCACAGTTCTCATGCAGTGTAAGTATGCTTTTTCTTGTAGATGAAGTGAGCATTATACTTGATAACTAGCTATAGTACATATGCACTGCAGCATTTACGTCATTATTTGTCTATTTTGTAGAAAATGACTGATTCAGAGTGTGGGACTGGGGCGGATGTCTGGTATGCCGATGTTGACATCTAAACATCACCGATACCGATGCCACTGCACCCAGAGCATACAGATGCGATGCAAATGCACCTGGTGTCACTAGTCGGTATCGGTGCTATGTTGGCTGTAGTGTCCTATGCGGCCTGCTAGTGCCAATTGCTAGTGAGTTGAAATCAAAGTTAATGGAGTTGAGTTACACGCTACTGAAGCCGGAGATAAGTGTCAAAAATAGTTATAGGCTACCTCACTTAGAGATCAAACATATGCCATGTACACGTGCTTGACTGATGGGGAATATAGGTTGGTCATTGTCGGCCTACTGCTTCAGCAAATGAGCCATATTGCAGGATTGATGCACATAGTTGAATAACGCCGACAATTAGTACGTCGGCATCAGTGGTGCTAGCAAGCCGATGTACAATGTTCGGCCTAGCTGCTGATTTTGCCAATGTTCGATTTACCGATGTCTGCATCGGTCGTTCGTTGCTATTTGTATGCGATAAAAAGCTTTTGCAGGTAACTGGCAAGTGTTGCTGTCATTGTGCTACAGATTTATGAAATGTTGGAATCGTGGAGAAAACAGTTGTTCACGCTGTGACTTTGAATATGTGCCAGTTCCTAACTCGAGACGTGCATATCACAGAGAGAATCAGTCTGTGAAACCATGTGAGAGAAATGCAAAGCTCCCAGTAACTGGTTTACGTAAGCCATGTGACGAGAAACAGATGGATGTTAAGAAAGAAGAGAAGGTACAAATTGCTCCCCATACGTGCTTTTATACTTTGTCATCCTGACAGATAATTAATTGTTAACTTCAGTTGAAAAGATCGCAGTCTAATACGGTACTTAAAGTATAGTCTGTATTATTACCTCTGCCGAAGGTCTTGGTCTTGACTCTTGAGACACCTCGGTGACAAAAAATAAAGTCTTCATCTTTGCTCTTGTCTGTCTGTCTGTCTGTCTGTCTGTCCACTAGATTTCTCAAAAAGTTGTGAACAGATTTTGATGCAATTTTCTGGGATTTATTATTGCGACTCCTGTAGACAACAAAGAATAAAATGTGACAATCTTCGGCAAAGGTTTGAACTCTGTGAGTGCTTCTTGTTCCACAGTGTACAGACATTGCAGTATACAAGCACAAATTTTTAAAACAGGTGAGCAGTTGTAGTTCGATTTTAAAGAAATGGTTCTTTGGTGTGTCATTAATTAATTGAATTTTTAAGGATTAAATTTTTGAGTCATTGTAATTTTTAATGTGGTTATTAACATGGACAGTGGGATACAAATAATTATAGTAATTTAATTATTAGCATGAATCTTATGTTGAGTACAATGTTGGGTTTATTCAGTTATCACCAGTGTTAAAGAAACGACCAGTGCCAGAAAGCTTTGGCGGTGATGCACAAATAGTGAGCTCATTGATGAGCAATACACAGCAACTGGGATCTGACAATGCAGCATTGCATGCTTATTTGATGATGCATGACCCAACGCCTGCTCTACGCCAGTTGTCAGAATATGCCAGGCCACATCTCGGTAGCTTTTTCTATTACTAGTCAACAGTCATGTAGTCCTCGAGACCAAGATCTTGAGGCTCCTTGAGGCCAAGAAATGAAGTATTGGTCTTTGTCTTGACGAAAAAGTCTGGAGAATTTTAAGACTTTTCTTAATTAGAGCCGTTAATTGATATAAAACAAGATAACAGTTTTTTGTTCTGTTTACTGATACCTATGTTCTTTATCATCAGCCAATGATGTCTAGTCTGTTGATCTCTATTCATTACACCCCTGAGAACAAGGATGTCAGATCAGCTGTTGTGCAATCTTATGTTCACAAAATGCAGCTCAAATAAACGTTAGTGAACTGGCCTAAACCATCTTGGTCTATGCTGGATCGAAAACAGTTCATGGGTCAAACTGTTTGGCCTAACTGTTCTGTTTGTAGTGAACATGTTGTGCTCTAACTGCATGCAGTAATGCCCGGTTTTTGAAACTCGAGTTATCCCGAGAATCTTGAGTTATCCCTGGAACACGAAACAGTAGCGTTTTAGCAACAGCAAATCTCTGGTTATCCTCGGAATAACTCACCGAAAGTTACCCCGGAAATACTGGTGAGATAAACTCGGTATAAACTCCGGACAAGAAAAATGGCCGCTCACTCCGATGACAAAGATGACGATTTGTGGTAATTGGCTGAGTTGTATGTGGACTTATTCCCACCAAGGCGTCGTGCCAATCGGCTAACAGATTTGGATGAAGTCCAGTTTCGCGCACGATTTCGTAATTCCAGTGTTTGTAAACGATTTGGTACCTGGGTATCCGTGACAATAAGCTCCATAGATATGAATATTCATTTCTGTGCTAAGCTAGCTGCTGTTATGACGTAACGTGCCAAACGACAACCTCGTCACGCCAGGTCACGTGGCCCTATTGACCAATCAGATGCTTGTTTACAAACACTGCCGAGTTATTCTGAGTATAGTTAGCCCGAGGATAAAAAATGTTGCTAAAACGCCAAAACTTAACCCGAGGATAAACCTCGGAATATCCTCTGATCTCGGAATAACTAATCCGAGGTTTACCCTTCGTTTCTAAAACCGGGCATTAGTGTACTGGGGTACTCGCACTACTTGACGGGTTAATTTTGAAAAAGCAGCGACATAACTACAAGTTGATTATTATGATCATTAAGACACCTTTACAAATTTTGTTTTTTTATAGCAGTTGACGGCACTTGCATTTTGTTTAGCCATGTTATATGAAACCATTTGATGCTGCATGAAAAGTCTTGTTCTTGTTCTTGTTCTTGACAAAAAAGTCTTGTTTACATCGCTGCTTTCCTCTTTGTTATCAGCCATGCTTACGGCAGAAGAGCGGCTGATTGTAATCGGGTCCCTGTGTGTGTGTCTGTGTCTAATCATTTCTTGTGAACAAAGTGTCTCCAAAAGTTACAAACAGATTTTGATGAAATTTTGTGGAGAGATGGGGTGTGGCCGACGGCGAAATCAAGTAGATTTTGGTAGCAACCCAGTTTCTTTCCTAGATCCTGGATCATTTTCCAGGGTTTTTTCACCATTATGAGATAGAGCATAAACTGACATTTCACAGTGTTATTTCAACAAGTTGTGAACGGATTTCCATGAAATTTTTTGGAAGGGGGCGTGGCCCAGGAACCAATCAGTTAGATTTTGACGGCAATCCAGGTCTGGATCCCGGATCCATGGTTTCTGAATATAGATCAGGATCCCATTTTTTTATCGTCCAATGTGGCTGAGAAGTCTCTCAGTAGAGGACTTTTCTAGTTATTAACTGTCGTGCATTTTAATTGAAAATAGAAATAGCATGCTAGATTTAATGTCAGTTATTTTCAGTTGTTTACTGTTTAGTTATGTTATGTTACACTCAACCTGTTGCAGGTGGAAAACATGACATTTTGCCAGCAGCTGGACCTATAAGTCAGGGACTGCCTGTGCCCAGTGCTCTGCCATTTAGTCATGCGGATGCTTCCTACATTCAGAGGCAGCAGGCAAGAGAAAGGTGATTAAAACTGATTATTTTACCCAGCAGTCTGTTATGATGTACAGTAATAGCAGTATATGTTGCTGTTAGCACTGAGTAAAACATTACAGATGGATGTAAGTTGTGATATAAATTTCCATTTCTTTAACTTGTGTTAACTTTGTCAACATTGCGACTTTAAAGATATCTTTTGTATGCACTTTTTATGTTCAGCAGAATATATTTGGAAGTATTACAGTTAGATTTAAATGTGCTGTAGTTCGGTTTAATTGTATCGGCCTACCGATACATTGCATCTACCACGTTGGCCATTATAGCGGTTTTTCTCGAATATCTCCGTCAATTCTTAATCTATTTACACCAAACTTACAGGCATAGTAGTGTGCCAAAAAACACGTCTCCGTGCATTTTTGGAGCTTTTTAGCTCCAGCGGTTTCAGAGCACGGCGCCGCCACGACTTTTTCTTCAGTGTGTGCGGCGCACGGTGTAGCGAATCCCTCGACTGCCTCACACTAGCACAGTTCGGCTTAATTAACGTGTTCCCCGTACGAAAATTTGCCCGACGTCAAAAATCGCAAAATTTCTATCGTGGACGTAGCCAGAATTGAAAAATCTGAAATTTTCGCATTTTGACCCCATGCGCCTGCGCGGCAGCATATCGACATCAGCAATACATTTCACAATTTCAAATCCGGTTTCAACAGTTAGGGCAGATGCCACAGAAGTGCCCACCTCCAGACACAAAAGCTCTAGCACCAACGGTTTAGCCGCTACAGGGCCGCAAAGTGGATCCAAATTTTTAAGAAAAATTTTCGGAATACAATTTTTTTCGCCTCCACTACGACCAGAAAAATACGCTGAATCCATTGGTGAAATCCGTTTTCAGATCCGTTCACAATCACGGGAGATATTTGCAATTTTGACCGCCATGTCTGCTCTATCCAATACGCCGCAACTCGGTGTCTACAACTACGCGCGTGGCCGATACTTCGCATTAGGAAATAGCTGCACCCTGTGCAGCTATTTCTAGTTTTAATCATGGATCTCTGCCATCATAAAAATGCCCTATGACTAACTGCAGGTATCATTCATCATTGTGATTCTGACTTCTTTCACTGTTTTTTTCTGCACTGTCTTTTGCATGCTTGCATACATAATATAGTGTGTCAACTAGGAAATTAAGAACTGCTTAATTATTACAGCACTACCAGCACATCATATCCATTCTCTGTTTGTAAGTAGTTAGCCGTGTCTGTGAAACAGTTTGGAAATGATAAAGTGATTTCGTATAGCTTGTATGCTTGATTCAGTTGTGGTTTTTGTCATTAAAGCTCATTATCAGTTAAACTGTGTGAATGATGAATGGTATGTTGTCTGTTTATATGTGGAGTTCCACAATTGCCGGAACCCCTAGCTTTCATCGGCATAACTCTGCTAATATATGTTATTCCTAGACAAAAATTTCCGCGAATATAGCTAAGATAATGTGGGCAATATTTACTTTAAAACGAACGCCAGTGCTCTCCCTTTACCTCATGACTGCATCAGCGTGACATTATCACCTATGCGGGTTTTCATCTCATTACGCTGGACCATAGTCACCGGAAACCTTAAGTCGTTATCGTTTAATTGTTATAATAAACAGTAAAATTTTGTGAAATGTTATGCAGTAGTATGTGCCGCATCTAATGTAACAAAAATTTTGTGTTTATTGCACCTTTGAGATAAACTTTGCATCGCCCAGTAAAAAGGTGCATGCTATATTTATTTTAACGCAAACCGTTGCTTGTTCAATTGACTTCATCTCGTCAGTTTTGTTTATTGGCCTGTTTAGTCCACTAAGTGACCATGGTTCAGTAGGGAACTGATAGAAAACGCTTTGATGTGTATCGTTTGTTTTTAAATCTTATTGTCACTTTGTCTACTGTGATGAAAACCACATTGTTCTGACGTGAAAATCAGTGTCAAGAATGATGTCGTATTAAGTTATTGCAAGGTAAAGGAAGAACATTAGCAATCCTTTTTATGTGAATTCTCTGCACACTTATCCCAGCTATATTGTGAAAAGTTTAGTCTAGAAATAACATTTATTAGCAGACTTACGTTGATGACAGCTGGGGTTTCGGTAATTATGGAATACCGTGTAGTTAGAATGAAGACACACTATTGATTTGGAAGTTTTCTGATACGGTATTATGTTGTTAGTTATCATTCTTACGTTAATCGTTATTAGGCTTGAAGAACTGGAGCGGAGAACACATGCAGGTTGCCGGGATGACGTGAAATCGGTTCGAGATTGGCCTGCAGCATCATCGTCAGTAGCTGCTGGTTTGCCAGTGCCACTGAATGCTACAGCAGCTGCACGTGACTTGCCGTTGGCAGAATTACAGCGTTTATATGGGCCACCATTTCTACCAGCAGTCAGTGGGCTCGGTGCTGTGCCCCCTGTGTTACCTCAAGCCTGGTATCAGTCACCTGATTTTGCTGCAGAACTGCTGCAGCGAGAGCGAGAACGTTTAGAACAGCTTTGTGAGTGCACTTATATCGAATTTGCTGATAGTGCTGTGTTTGCTGTTAGATCTGGCATCTTGTGGTTGCCACACTGTCACTGCATCCATGTAGTCTAGTTATCTGTTAAATGTAACATCTCACGTTGTTGCATGTTTGTAAGTTACGTAGATGATTAGGTTTAATTATTCCACAAGATTTTGCTGCAAAACATTAATTACAGCTTTCTGTTACCGTTTAACCAGCCTCCTTTGCAGGTTGATCCAGGGTTAGGCCAGCTTGCCAAGGGAGAACATTTGCATATTGCGTGAGCCAGTTTTTACTGACTGGATGCCTTTTCTGTCAGCCAGCGACACCATTACCGTCAAAACACTGAAGGAAATGATTGCAAAATGTGTTACTTAATATTTGGATAGGTTTTACCTTCGCACTTTGCATTTGTGTTCAGTACCGTGCAGATGAAACCCATAGTTAGCACTTAGTTTGTGCATTTTTGAACCGGGGTTCAGAACAATCTGGATTTTTTAAAAAACGCCCAACCCACTGGGTTTTTGGGCTTTATTGGGTTTTTCGGACTTGTTTTATTTGAATAAGCAGTTGGGTAGCTTGTTGGGTGATAGTTCATCAGCTAAGCTTTTATTTAGATTTGCCAGTACATTAGATTGTTTAAAAATTCGTAAATTGATTACTTATTGGTTGTTACAAGCTTTAAACATAAACAAATTTTAATTATTACTGGCATCATAAACTAAAATTGAATTAAAGTTTGGTGCGGGTTTTTTGCTGTTTTTTGAACAGGTTCTACCCATCCGGGTGTGTGATCCCTGTTTTGATCATTACTCTCTTGAAATTTTATCACACAAAAAGTGCAGAACACAGTCAGTTCCTGTGATAGATGCAGTGTTTATGTATTGTGTATTGTGCAGCTGGTGCAGTACATGCAATTCCTGGTTATCATGCAGCTGTTGATCCCATTGCCACTGCTAGCCGTGTACCAGCAGCTGAAAGACTTAATGTTCCTACAGACCCACTGTTCCGACTACAGCTTGCATCTGCCGGACTTGCTGGTCCTGCGTTTGCTGGGGACAATGTTGCGGCACCGGGAGTTAGTGCTGCGGAAATGGCTCATACGCACACACATTCACATACACACCTTCATCTTCATCAGCCGGACTCGTCTTCGGCAGCTGCATCCACTTTGTTTCCACCACTTCACCCTTTATTTGCATCACAGTTGTTGCAGTCATCAGCACTGAACCTGCCAGGTATAATAATGCTGTTAGAACTCACAGCATTTGCAGCTCAAATTTTAATTTTCATTGAACAAAAATTTTTATGCAGATGTTATTTTTATATGTAATATCTTCGTTTGCATAAACATTCAGGCCATTCAAATTGTCTAATCATACTTTAGAATAGTACAAACTAGTGACATTATTACAAACCACTGACAGGAATTTTTAAATGTCTCGTTTTTCATACAGACGTATTATTATTTCTCTGTTATTCCAGGCTGATGCGACTTTGCCAGAGTTTAGTTTAGACTAGTTGAAAAAGGAATATAATTATTATTTAGCTGCTGCTTCTTTTTAACTACTAGATCAAAGGCACGTCATAACAATTCTGCCAATATTTTGTTTGATGTTTGTGCTTGATATACATAGCAGGTTTAAGACTGGTCTAATGATGGGGTATCCATTGCAGTATCACCATCTGCTGTGTTATTCCTCAGTGCAAGTGAGGGTCTGACATGTCAAATTGAGCTAATTGGGTGGGTTACTGGGTGGGTAACGCTTTTTTTGTCAAGTGATATCTCGGGAAGTACGATAGATGTGAAGTTGAAATCTTTGCATGTAGGAGAGTGTGGCAGCTTGTTGATGCCTATCCTATATTTGCTTTGGATTGTTTTGAGGAAATACGTGAAAATTGATAAATTTGTTTGACGCATGATTGTAGTTGACCATGGGCTGGCTGTGGCACGCCCAGTTTTTGCAATTATATACAAATATTGTATACTCACTTTGGCTTAGGCATAAACGATATTCGAATTTGCTGCCAGAGCTGTGCTGAGGACCCAGTGACGAAGAAACCTTGCTTGTTAGCAACAGGATCCAGTTTGTTTAACTCTCTCTAATCTTGAAATTGCAAGGAGGGTTGTGGGTCGGGTCATATTGGCCATCATTACCATGTTTCTGATTATTGTGTGTGTGTTTATGTACGAATGTGTCTAGTTGATCCACTGGTAGCTGCAGGAAGCCCAGCAAGTGCTGTTCATCGGTCCCTTGCTGTATGTGGACCAGTGCCTGGGATGCCATTAGCTCCTGTCAATCCTGCAGCACAGACGTTGATGGCTGCACAGCAACAAGAGCTGCTGTATCGTGAGCTGCTGAGCAGAGCACCGTATGCCAACGACCCAGCACTCACTCAGCAGGTGAGTAAAGCAGAAGAACTAAAAACCAGTTAGTATAAAGCCCCGTTTATAGCGACACAACTCAACTCAACTCGACGTCGAGTTGAGTTGAGTTGCGTCTACTCAACTGCCAGTTGTCGATCCGCCGACGGCGCGTCGGCGGTTCTGAACGTCTTGACCTAGTTGAGCGGCACGCAGCCAGTCAGTACTAAGTTAGCACTGACTGGCTGCGTGCTGCTCAACGCCCATCGGCAATCGGCGTCGTGCGTCGTAGAGGGTGTCCAAAGCGACGCAACTCAACTGGACGTCGTACAGGTGTCCAAAGCGACTCAACTCACAACTCAGCTCAACTCGACGTCGAGTAGAGTTGAGTTGAGTTGTGTCGCTATAAACGGGGCTTAATGCAGTGATGTTTGAAAGCACAGAGGGAAGGCGCTTTGACTGTGTGCAGTAAAGCAGTGGTATGCATTGGAAGTTAACAGTGATTCACTTGTTTTAGTAGAGCATGTAAAGAGTAGTACAGTCAGTGTGACATATTGAATATTATTTGCTAAAAGATGCCTTACAGGAAATTTTGATTTGCTGATGATGATGTCACCTCCATGTTTTGTGCTGTGACTGCTTTATCTGTAGCATGACACTGCAGTGATTCCAGTGACTCACAAATGGATGGTATCTGTTTCTTTATACATGCATCAGTAGGCCTGTGGAAGGTAGCAGACAGCTATATATTACGGTCATATGAAGTGTCTGCATTTAAGCCCAATTTTCGGCGAAATGCAGCATCTTGCTTGCAGTGCATTACACTGCAGCGCAGTGCATTGTGGATTGTTACTTTGCGTTGCATACTTTTTGTATGTTGTTGGAAATTAGCCTTCCGTGAGTGACCACACAACAGCGGACAATGACATGATGACAGCTGTGATTGGCTGTATGTGACGGCACTCGTAATTGGTTCCGTGTGAAAGTAGAACTTGCGTCTCTTCTCTGTACAGTGCCTCAAGCGGGCTTGCAAACCATTGCTTGCAAGTTAGTTACGGGAGAAGTGTGCAACATTTTCTGGCATACAGAAAAATACTTGCAATGCTTTCATGCATTGCATGTCACTGGAAATTGGCTTTATTTGCACTCCTATTGTGGATGTGTTCAGCTGTTGGCTCAAGCTGCTGTGATTCAGCAGGAAGCGGCACAACATATCGACCGTGAACTTGCACTCAAGCTGCCTCGCTGAGTACGTATGTTGTAGATACAGTGACTGCTTTTCTGCAGCATCTTGACCTCTCACTGTGTGTTGCTGAGCATCGTTTGTATAATTTATTTCTTTGTTATTGCCAACTGTTGTAAATCATATCCACAGTACAGGACTTATACTGCATGTTAGACTGTTTGTACGTGATTGTAAACAATTTTCTGTTATTGTTATCACTGATAGTTAGTAATTGGCAGCTGTTGTTCACAGCAAGGCAGCATTTGAGTTCATCGTACATGTCTGGCTGTTGTGGCATTATTTACTGAGTACTAAAAACAGTTGCAGTGTTTGATATTTGTATATTAAGTGGTTACAGTGTCATTCTGCATATGATGCTATTGCTAGTTGTTCATGTCTTGTTTGTTCTTGTTAGTTTCTTATGTTGTGTTTGAAATATTTGTGTACTTGTATGTTGCATAGATTGTTAATTTGTTTTTGTTATGTAAGTAACTAAATCATTTTTGCAATTTGTGTGGTGCACTAAACAAGGTCACTGGTGCACTGCAGTCTCATACCACTAGAATAAATGATTGTTCAGCAGTCATCTGGAATGAGTTAAACTAGCATTTCAACTAGATACTAGTATATGATTACTTACTTAATGTTATATAACATTTTGCTGTCAAGTCTTTAGAGATATAACTTTATTAAAGGCAGTGTCTTGAGTATGTGAAATATCATGACTAGAGTACTTTAACCCATACTTGAGCACTTGTGAGCATCAGTACGAGAACCCTTGCTGAAAACATTTAAACTCAAGTACAGTATTTTAGCATCCATACTGATGCACAAAAATCTACAAATGTTGACTGCATTGAGGGAACCTGCAAATATCTACAATGATACATATTTTAATGAGTTTTTGTATATAATCATCTAATTGTTAATGCACTTAAATAATTGCCATCCGAGAAGTGAATTGTAGCAGTTTGGCAACTTGGGCACTTAGTGCCTTATATAAGAAAACTACTATTTCATGTACATTAAATATTATTAGAGCTGTCGAACGATTAATATTTTTAATCGCGTTAATCGCGCGATTAATTATTTTAATCGCGCGTTAACGCGTCAATTCGACAGGTCTAGTTTATGTTGTAGGTTGCCGTCAGCGAACGACTGCACGTCTTGCTGTTCACGACTCAATTACAAGATGCGACCACTG
>Ga0209679_1000594_pt1 | contig 13444 bp, 13 predicted proteins | sample WorMetHEROISLAND_4_FD_187408 | JGI IMG/M metagenome (GOLD analysis project Ga0209679, IMG submission 187408) | Marine gutless worms symbiont microbial communities from Max Planck institute for Marine Microbiology, Germany - Olavius sp. 2 HERON... ...
GTCGATCTCCCAAAGACGACTTTCGCAGCCAGCAAGGGCATCAAGAACCCCACGGTCCTGATCGTCCAGAAGTTGTCTCCAGCAGAGGCCAAACAAGCCGATGCCGGCATTTTAGAGACCACCTACAGCGTCTTCATGCGCACGCCCCGCACCGCAGGAATAGACCAACGGGCGAAGCCGATCTACCTCCGGCAACCAGACGGCCAGGAAATGATCGACAACAACAGCAACAGAATCAGGGACGATCAAATCGGCAGACTTGTGGAGAGTTTTCACGACTGGATCAGCGGGGAGTCAAGTATATAAATCCCCAACGTTACCGCGGCTAACAGCGGCCGCGAGGCGTTGCAACTGCTCGATAAGCAGCAGTTCGATCTGGCGCTATTGGATATGCGCATGCCGGATATCGGCGGTCGCGACATCATGGCTGCCATCGAGGCGCGCGAACTGGACACCGCAGCGATCGTCGTTAGCGGCGACGCCACCTTCGATGCCGCTGCCGGCGCATTGCGCCAGGGCGCTTACGACTTCATCCGCAAATCTTATGCTATCGAATATCTGCTGAGCAGCGTCTTGAACGCCTTGAAAGAGCGCCGGCTCCAACACGAAAACGAACGCATCCAGGAGCGTCTCAAACACTCCGAACGCCTTCACCGCTACATGGTAAACAGCTCGCCCGATATCATTTACATTCTCGACGAAAAAGGACGGTTCGTTTTTCTCAACAACAAAGTCGAGGAGTTATTGGGATTCAAACGCGAAGACCTGCTGGGTCCGCACTACACGGAGATCATTCACCCCGACGATGTGATGCTATCCCGCTATGCCTTCAATGAGCGGCGTACCGGAAATCGTGCGACGAATAATTACGAACTGCGCGTGCGGCGCAAAGACGAAGCGGCGCGACCCGGGCATTTCGAAGTTACCGCCGTGCCGGTCGAGCTGAGCTCCATGGGCATCTACCGAGCCATGGATAAGGAGACTCAGAAAGAGTACATCGGCACCTATGGTGTGGCGCGGGACGTGAGCGAGCGCAAAGAGGCGGAACGTCTGATCACCTACCAGGCATATCATGATCTGTTGACCGGCCTGCCCAATCGTTCGCTGCTCGCCGACCACTTCGAGTTGGCGATCGCGCAGGCGAAGCGCATCGGCGAGCGGTTGGCGCTGATGTTTATCGATCTCAATCGATTCAAGGTGGTTAACGATACGCTGGGCCACGCTTGTGGCGATGACCTTTTGCGCGTGGTGGCGAGCCGGTTCCGCGAGTGCGTGCGCGCAGGCGATACCCTGGCGCGTATTGGTGGCGATGAATTCGTGCTGCTGCTGCCCAAAGTGGCCGATCGCGAAGAGGTGCAGGCCGTTGCCGACAAACTGATTACGCAGTTGCGCGAACCGTTCGAGCTGAGCGCACAGGAGGTATTCGTCGGCGCCAGTGTCGGTATCGCCATGTTCCCGGAGGATGGAAGCGAACTGGGCCAATTGATGCGTAAGGCAGATATCGCCATGTATCAGGCCAAGGCACGCAACAACGGTGGCTACGAACTGTTCGAGAGTAGCATGGACGCGGCGCTGGCCGGTCACCTCAGCCTGGACAGCGGTCTGCGGCGTGCCATCGACGAGGGGCAATTCGTGGCCCACTTCCAACCCCAATACGAAATCCGCACGGGGCGCATTATCGGTGCCGAGGCGCTGATTCGTTGGCAGCACCCCGCCCGCGGGCTGCTGCCGCCCGATGAGTTCATTCCTCACGCTGAAGAGACCGGCTTGATACTGCAGATCGGTGAATGGATGGCGGAATCCGCGTGCCGGACCCTGGTCTTGTGGTAAGGGGCTGGAAGGGATAACTTCCGCCTCTCCATCAATGTCTCCGCCCCAGAGCTGGAGCAAGACAGTTACGTGGACATGTTGTTGAGCCTCCTGGTGAAGTACGGATTACCCGGTAACTGTCTGGAGGTGGAGATCACGGAGAACACGCTCGCGAGGAACCTCGAGAGCGTCAGCAACAAGTTGCGGCGCCTGGCGGCCAACGGTGTATCGGTTGCCATCGACGATTTCGGTACCGGTTACTCGTCGCTCAGTTACCTGCATAAGCTGCCCATCAATACCTTGAAGATCGATCGCTCCTTCATTCACGCATTGACGTTGGATCAGCGTACCCAGTCCATCATCCGTGGGATCACCATTATCGCGGAGGGTATGGGCGTTCAAGTCATCGCCGAGGGAGTCGAAGGTGCCGAGCAGCAGGCGCATCTCGTGGAGTTGGGCTGTTCTACCGTGCAGGGTTATCTCTACGGGCGTCCGGTCAACTCGCAGGTGTTAAACGATCTATTGATGCGTAACGGCGGCCATTTGGGTGGCGATATCCCCATGGATTTAAAAGGCGCTTGAGGGAACGCTGATCGATCTCTGAACCGGGTAAGGCCGCTAGGTTTTAAACCGCTGCGTAGAGTCCGATATCCCCGACGCCAACCTGGCCAGTTCAGTACTCTCGGCTGCGCTGGCGTTGGAACCTTCCAGCGCTTCATGCGCGGCGTCCCGTATCGCCACCAGGTTGCGGTTAATTTCTTCGGCGACGGCCGTTTGCTCTTCACTGGCCGTCGCGATGAGTGCGTTGATCTCGTTGATCTCCTGTACCGCTTGGGCAATCCCGGCGAGAGCCTCACCCGCTTCGCCGGCACGGTTCACCGTCGATTCAGCCTGTTCGCAGCTACGCTCCATAACACCCATGGCGTGTTTCGATGTGGATGCTAGGCGTTCGATGATGTCGCGGATCTCTTCGGTGGATTGTTGAGTGCGCTGCGCTAGTGTGCGTACTTCATCTGCGACTACCGCAAATCCACGCCCATGTTCTCCCGACCGCGCCGCTTCGATGGATGCGTTGAGGGCAAGTAGGTTGGTCTGCTCCGCGATACCCTGAATTACGTCGGTAACCGAACTCACGGTAGCACTCGCCTCGGACAATTCTTCGATGGTTTGACGCGAAGAGGAGATGTTGTCTGAGAGTGCTGTGATCGCGTCGATAACCTGGGTAACGATAGCACGGCCATCACTGGCGACATCTCCCGAGCGTTGAGCCACCGCTTCCGCCTGGGAGGCGTTGCGGGCCACTTCGGTCACCGTCGAGGCCATCTCATTCATTGCCGTAGCCACTTGATCGGGTTCACTCTGTTGGCGCTGCATCCCCTCTCGGGTCTCGCTAGTGACCGTCGTCAGGCGCTCTGTTGCACCGCTTAGGTGGCTGGCGGTTTGTGCCATGTGTTCCACGATCTGTTGTGTGGTGTCCTGCATCGCATTGAAGGCCTGGGACATGGATCCGATCTCATCGCTCGAGATCACCTTAACGCGTTGCGTGGGGTCTCCGTTGTGTTGAACCTGGTGCATCGCCTTGCCCAACTCCTCTACCGGCCGCTGCACGAAGAGTATCAACAGTTGCGAGACGACGAGGACCGCGCCCATGAGAATGGCCACCAGAACGGCATAGAATGGCGCCTCGCGTAGCACCAGATCGGTGAACGAACCCTGTTTTTCGGAACTCTTCGCCTCGGCGGCTGGACTCTGCCCGGCGGTAGCACTCGCCGATTGCGTCGCTGTCGCGGGGCTCGTAGTTCCGGGAATCGGGAGGGCCTGCTCCCGCTTGTGGAGATCCATCATGAAGGTCAACACCAGAATCAACATACCGGCAAACGAAACGGCGTTGGCCAGCCAGAACTTATAGCGCAGAGGAATGTTTCTCAGCGAACGCAACATGCCGTACTCCAATTCAGGCGGAAACCCGAGACATCCCGTCCCAACGTAGTGTCTGGAAGGGATTCATCCTCCCCATTTGTCGGCAATTAGCGGGAAAACTGTTGGAGATCATAGGGTTTTCTAGATAGCGCTCACGGTGCGCCTGATGGCGCCGAGTTGCCTGGGTCGATGCCCGTTCCGAAAACTCAGCGTGATCCGGTACCGCAAATGACGGAGAAGCCATACCTCGCAGTACGCGGCTAAGTCTCAAGGTCATCCGATAGAGGTCATTCCGGTAAATAAGGAAGTAACGGTGGCGGAGGGGTCGAGCCATTCACCGCGCGTTGCCGATGTTCGGCCGTTGATGTCCAAGGATGGCGCAGTTAGGGTTGCTCGCCGGCGGAGGGGGAGTGTCGCCCCTGGTCTGCTGTTGGCGTTTCGATTCGCTTTCGACAATGCGTACAGATCTGAAAGCTCTCCTGTCCGTGCTGTTTGGCCCGGTACATGGCGTTGTCGGCATTGCGGATCAGAATGTCCAGATTCGTGCTGTCCCATGGATAGCAGGCAATGCCGATGGACGCATGAATAGTGACGGCCGTGTCGCCGAGTGGGATCGGACGTATGAGAGTCGCCAGCAGTCGTTGCGTGAGGTGGCTCGCTTCGTCGCAGCTTCGTTCCTTATCCACGTTAAAGACCGCGGCAAACTCATCTCCACCGAATCGCGCCAGGGTGTCGCTCTCGCGCGTACCTTTCGAAAGCCGTTCTGCGACGCGACGCAGGCACTCGTTGCCCATCTGGTGGCCGTAGCGATCGTTCACCTCTTTGAAGTTGTTCAGGTCGATGAAGAGAAGCACCATCGCCAACTGGTCGCGGTCGGCTTGTTGTCGTAAGTGGTTCATACGCTCTTCAAACAGCATCCGGTTAGGCAGACCGGTCAACGGATCATGGAGCGCCTGATGCTCGGCTTGGACGATGCTCCGTTTTATGGAGGTGGTATCGCTGTGCAGGCTAACGACGCCTCCCTCTTGCGTACGGTAGTTGCGGATCTCAATCCAGTGATCGCCAGGAAGAGGCAGCAGTACCGGATTGCCCGTGGCCTGTCGATGGTTTTCCAGTGTGGATTTCAGCCAGACCTGGTGCGTATCCGATTCACGATGTTGGAGCGCGATGACACTGAGTAACTCCGACGCCTTCATACCCGTGGCGCGCTCACGATTTTCCAAGCCGGAGTAGAGTACAAAGATACATTGGTTGGCGACGATCAGCTTTTCGTTAACATCGAAAAGGCAGAAGCCTTCGTGGATCGCTTCGATGGCGTCGCTAAGGCGTTGATGCGCCGCATGGGCCTTGCGGTCCGACCGCTTCTGGTCGGTGATGTCGATCAGGATCCCGATCAGACCGCCCAGCTCTCCATCGGGATCGGCAAAGCTGGCTTTATGAAAACGCACTTCGCGACGTTCGCCATCCCCTCTTTCAATGGTGGTTTCATAAACTTGATTCGATCCGAGCCCAGCGTCCAGCAGTGACCGGTCCATACGGTGGTAAGTCTCTGCCAAGTCGGGGGGCGAGAAGTCGTAGACGCTCTTACCCACCAACTCCTCGCGCGTGCATTCCAGCGTCTCTTCGAAGGCATGATTGCACCCCAGATAAACACCGCGACGATCCTTATAGAAAATGGGTGACGGGAGCGCGTCGAGCAAGTTGGTAAGAAACTGAGGGGAACCGAGTAACAGATCGTGGGGCGAGGGTCGCGGCTGCAACTGTACCATCCAGCCACGTTCATGCTTGGCGTTGAGACGAGTCACCCGACCGACTACCGCGATTCGCGAACCATCGAAGCGCACGGCCTCCGCATCGAGGGGAAGCGGTTGGGATCCGTCGGGCAGCGGTATTTCCAGATAGTGTGGGAGGAGGGTCGTCAGGGTTAGCTTTGGACGCGGTTTTGCGGGAAGCGACAACAGCCCCATCGCTGAGCGGTTCTGCGCCCGCAATTGGAGTTGATCGTCAAAAACCAGCGTGGCTTGTTCGAGGGCGTCCAGTGCCGCACGTTCCCATATCGATTGCGGCAAGCTCTACCTCACGTCGTAACCGCTGCGCAGCGACTATGGTCGAAGTGCTGACGAACGTCGGTTGATCACCGACGCCCGTTCAAGGACTCGGTCTACTCCTTCAGATTAGTCCGGATATGGGTGATCGCCAATTTCTCGGGGTCGGACTACCGGTTGACATCGACGATGACACGTCCCCGTACCTGGCCAGCAATGATCTTCTCTGCAAGTTCGGGCAGCTCTTCCAAACCGGCTGTATGGCCGATTTCACCCAACGCCTCGTCGGGCAGATCGTGCACCAGTCGTGCCCATGCCGCTTTACGTCGTTCGACGGGGCACATGACGGAGTCGACGCCGCGCAGACTCACGTTGCGGAGGATGAAGGGCATCACCGTAGTGGGGAGATCGGCACCCCCCCGCCAACCCGCAGGCCGCGACGCAACCGCCGTAATCGGTCTCCGCCAACACACGGGCGAGCAGGGTCGATCCCACCGTATCCACGGCACCGGCCCAGCGCTGCGCCTCAAGCGGGCGGGGAGGCTGGTTCATCTCCTCCCGGGAGACAAACTCCGAGGCGCCCAATTGGCGCAAGTACTCTTCGCTCTCAGGTCGACCGCTCACTGCGGCTACGGTGTAGCTCAGCTTGGCGAGAATCGCCACCGCGACGCTGCCGACACCCCCCGAAGCTCCCGTGACCAGTACGGTCCCTCTGTCCGGCGTAATACCGGCCTCTTCCAGGGTCATCACACAGAGCATGGCGGTGAAACCCGCGGTGCCGATAGCCATGGCCTGACGACTGTCCAGTCCTTCCGCAAGCGGTACCAGCCACCTGGATTGCAAACGCTGGCGCTGGCTATAGCCTCCCCAGTATTTCTCACCGACGCTCCAGCCGGTCAGCACCACCTTGTCGCCCGCTTTGTATTCGGTGGATTCGGATTCCAGAACAGTCCCGGCCAGATCCACGCCCGGCACCATGGGCCAGGTGCGAACGATCTTGCCCCCTTTACCCGTTATTGCGAGGCTGTCTTTGTAGTTGAGGCTTGAGTAGTCGACGGCCACCAGTATGTCCCCCTCCGGGAGGTCATCGTTGGTCAGTGGGCGGATTTCGGCGTTGGTTTTACCCGCTTCGTCTTGGGTAAGCACCAGGGCTTTGAAAGTCTCGGACATGGGGGATTCCTCAGGCAGTTGTCGCTTCGTTGCGGATAGCGAGGCGGTGGACATACGCTAGACACTAAATTACTATTTGTCAAACAAATAGTGAAATGGAGACTCGATGGGTATCGACTACAAGCCGCTGGCGACAGAGAGCCTTCCAAAACAGATAGCGCAGCAGATTCGGCAGGCGATCGTGGAGGGGCGGTTACAGGCGGACGATCGCCTCCCTGGTGAGCAGGAGCTGGCGGAGCGCTACGGCGTATCGCGCCCCACCATTCGGGAGGCGCTGAAACGGTTGGCGGCCCAAAACTTGATTCGCTCCCGGCGGGGTCCTGCGGGGGGCACCTTCGTCAACCGTCCCAGTCAGGAGGAGTTACGCGATGCGTTGACCACAGCCGCGATGCTGGGTGTGGGTATGGGTGAATTCGACCCGGCCGATGTCGCCCAGGCGCGGCGCGAGCTGGAGCTGATCTGTTGCCGCTTGGCCGCGGAGAATCGCGATGAGGCGCGGCTCGCGATCATGGCTGAAGAACTGGACGCTCAGGCGGACGGCAATTTGAGCGACGAGGCGTTCTGCGTCTCCGATGTGCGCTTTCACCGGGCGCTGGTGGATGCCAGCGACAACCGCATTCTGCAGCTCGTCATGGTAACGGTGATCGAGGCGCTGCAGCCCGTTATGAACCTGGTGGTGTTCCGGTTTCGCGAACGCCAGGTGATCGTCGATCAACACCGGCGACTGTTGGCGGCGCTACAAGCGGGAGAGACCGATGCGGCATGCCGGGTCCTTACCGAACAGATGGATTATTTGGCGGAACAGTTCGCCGCCGCACAGGCCTGGCAAAGGAGCAGGGAAGAGCAGAAGTAGTACCTGCCCCTCAGGCGCTGTCAGGTTCAGAGAAAAGGCGTTGTCGCGCTGCGCGCCGCATCCAGCAGCAGAAGGCCTATCATCACGATCGCGAACCCGCCCAAGATACGCAGACCGCGGAACAGGCGTCTTGCCACCGTACCATTGCGGTCCATGAACATCAGCAGTACCCGCTTTGAGGCAAGTGTCATCGTCGCCAGTACTCCGACGGTGACGGCGGTGCCTAGTGCCATGGCAAACGCCGAGGCCACTCCCGCCAGATAGATCCCCAGGGTGTAGGAAAAGAGCAGTACCAGAACCGCTCCGCTGCAGGGACGAATCCCGACGGCGCCAATGACTGAAAGATCGCTCCACCAACCTTTGCGAGTCTCATCCGGTGCCGGGGCGACTACGTGGTGATGGCCGCGACCCCCATGCCCGCCATGATCGTGGTCATGGCCCGCGTGACGGGCGGGGCGTAATGCATCGAACATCAGCCACGCGCCGATGATGACAATCAATCCGTAACTGAGGTATTCGGCTTGGCGGACGGTCTGTTGCGCCTCCAGTCCCGTCGCTTTCATCAAGATGACGAATACGCTGACCAGTGCGATCGCGGTGAATGCCTGCACCAATGCCGCGGCACCTGAGAGGATCAAGCCGCGTTTGATCTGCTCCCGGTTGGCCAGCAGATAGGTGGAGATGACCGCTTTACCGTGTCCCGGCCCCGCGGCGTGGAGTATGCCGTAGATCAGGCTGAGAAAGATCAGTGTCCAGGCGGCCTGCAGCGAACCTTCCTGCTTCAGCGATTTAATCGCTCCGGCGAGCTTGCGGTAGAAGCGCTGCTGTTGAATCTTGATATAGGCGACGCCTCGATCCCACAGCGTGGGTTGAAGCTGAGTGGCTGGTGGCCGGTTGGTTTGTTCGGAAGAGGATTTGGGGCGAGGACTGAATGGATCCTGAGCAAAGCTTACAGAGGAGGCTCCCAGTAACCACGCGACGATCAGGAGCAACCAGCTCCATCGCCTCATTGAGCACTAACCCGGCAATCGATGGTGATCCACTCGGCGAATTGGGCAGCGAAATCACTGGTGTCGTTACCCGCTTTGAAAAAGGACTCCGGCATGACGCCCGCTTCGGCGACCGATTTGCCCGGTGTGGAAGAAAGTTTACACGCGGGTGGCAGCGTCCCCGAGACATGGAGCGGTTCGATCTCGTCGCCCAACAGAATGCCGATGTAGAAACTGGGATCGAAGGTGGCGAAGCGCAGGGTTTGGCCCAACAAAGCAACGGCCTCTTTTAACTCGAGCGTGAAGTTCAGTTTCAGCTGTGCGTCCTGAAACTTCATGGAGTATTTCGTGATCGGGGAGAAAACAGTACTTCGATCCGAGAGCGTAAATCTCATGAAGTGGTCGTATTCCGGCAGCTTCTCGACGATACGGCTTGCCAAAGGGTCCAGCTCAGCTGTGTCGTATTCGCCGTCGCTGTTGATATCCAGCCCCTGGACCGCAAAGGTGCTGTAGAGCTCATCAAACACCCATCGAATTTCAAGCGCGGTGACGCGCTGTTTGGTATCGACCACCAGGTCCGGGTAGGCCTCCACAATCACGTGGGGGTGGGCCGAGGCCAGCGTCGTGCTCAAAGCCAGTGTCAAGGCCGCAAGCCAGCGGGTACCGCGAATCCGTTTGAGAAAAGTTGGGAGAGCCATGGCTCTATAGGGTATCAATTACCGTACTAAGTTCCGAGACTGGGTACCCAGCACTCCACCGATCAGAAGGCTAAGCATAAAAAGCACCGTGGCGGCGACCACGATGGAGGGTCCACTGGGTGAGTCCCATTGCAGTGACGCACCTAGACCCATCGCTACAGCAACGATGCCCAGAACGGCCGCAGTCAGCGCCATCTGCTCGGGTGTCTGAGAGAAACGCCGTGCCGTTGCCGCCGGAATAATCAGCAGGGAGGTGATCAGCAGGATGCCGATGATCTTCATGGCGACGGCGATCACCAGCGCGATCAGCAGCATGAATCCGAGGCGTACCCACACCACCGGTACCCCCTCAGCCGCTGCAAGATCGGCGTTGACAGTCATCGCCAGGAGCGAGCGCCACATTCCCAAAAGCATGGCCAGTACGATGACGCCGCCTATCCCGATGAGCCACAGATCGGCGTGGGTCACCGCAAGGACGTCGCCGAACAAATAGGCCATCAGATCGACCCGAATACCCTCCATGAAACTGAGCGCCACCAAACCCAGAGAGAGTGAGGCATGGGCGAAAATCCCCAACAGCGTATCGGTAGCGAGGCGTTGTTGGTGTTGCAGGCTGAAGAGCAGCAGGGCGATGGCAATACAGATGGCAATAATGCCCAGCGTGATGTTCATCTCCAGTGCCAGACCCAGCGCTACCCCCAGCAGCGCAGAGTGAGACATGGTGTCGCCGAAATAGGCCATGCGACGCCAGACGATGAAGCAGCCCAACGGACCGCAGACGATGGCGATGAGTACACCCGCCAACAAGGCGCGCAGAACGAAGTCGTCGAACATCATGAGCCGGCGCGCTCCGCTGTTGGTGGCTGCTCGGCGTCCACTTCACCCGAGAGGCCGTGGTGATGATCGTGATGATGGGTATAGACGGCAAGCCGTTGTGCCACCGAAGGACCAAACAGCTCAAGGTACTCGGGATGGAGCTGTACGGCATCCGGTTCACCGGCGCAACAGACATGGTGGTTGAGGCAGATCACACGGTCAGTTGCTGCCATCACCAAGTGTAGATCGTGGGAGACCATCAGCACGCCGCAGCCGTGTTCGTCACGTAGGTCGGCAATCAGTTGGTAGAGTTCCGCTTCACCGGTGTGATCGACACCTTGCGTGGGTTCGTCCAGAACGAGTAAATCGGGTTCGCGCAGTAGCGCCCTCGCGAGCAACACCCGCTGGCGTTCACCTCCCGACAACGACTGCATGGTGGCATCGGCGAGATGCGACACGCCCACCAGCGTTAGCATGCGATTCTGATCGTCTACGCTGGCGCGCTGGGTCAATGTGAGCATACGGCGTACCGTCAGCGGGAGCACCGGCTCGACATGGAGGTGTTGGGGGAGATAGCCCACGGTTAATTCGGGCAGGCGTTCGACTTCTCCGCGTTCGGGTTTTAATAGCCCCAAGATCACTTTCACCAATGTTGACTTACCGGCGCCGTTGGGGCCGATCAACGTGACGATTTCTCCGCGGTCGACGGCGACATCAATGCTATCCAGTATCGTGTGCCCACTCAAAGTGATTGACACACCCCTGCAACGAACCAGCGCTTTGGATTGGATGTTGGAGTCAGCCATCGTTACGGCAGTTGGTGCAGATGCCTTCAAGCTCGATGCGCGTCTGGTTGAGCTGAAACCCGGCCGACGTCGAGCATTGGGTGATCGCGGCGTCGACAAGGGAGTCGTGGATCTCCGCCACATCGCCACAGGACTGGCAGATCAGGAACTGCGCATCATGGGCGTGATGGGGTGTGTTGCACCCCACGAAGGCGTTGATACCCGCGACCCGGTGTACCAGGTTCTGTGCCTGGAGAAAATCCAGGGCGCGGTAGACTGTCATGGGCGCGGGTTTCGCTCCCGCTTCAGCGAGTTGTTCCAGTATGGCGTAAGCGCCCATAGGGGCATGGCTCGACCAGACGATCTCCAGCACCCGACGCCGCTGCGCGGTAAGGCGCGCTCCGACACGTCGGCAATGGTCTTCGGCAGCATTCAGCGCGTCATCGATACAGCGGTGATGGTCGTGTTCGGGTTGCTGAAACGGAGTGGTGTCATTCACAGCAGTGATCTCGCACAGAAGGGTTGCATGCATTCTAAACAAAATGTGATATCATCACATGTGTAATGTTATACTATCACATTCCCACTTAGGGATACATCTGTCAGTTTCCACCTGCATAAGAAAGAGTTGGTCATGATTCAATCACGCGTTTTTTCCCTTCTTGGGGCTCTGCTATTCACCTTTGTTTCACCAGCAGCGTGGGCTGACAAACCCTCGGTGGTGGCGACGATCGGCCCCATTCATTCACTGGTGGCGGGCGTGATGGAGGGGGTCGGGACACCTCAGCTGTTACTGAAGGGGGGCGCTTCGCCTCACTCCTATGTGCTACGTCCTTCCGAGGTGCGAGCGTTGAATGGAGCAGACCTGGTTTTTCGCGTCGGTGACAATTTGGAGACCTTCCTGAACAAGACGCTTAAAACGTTGCCGAAAACAGTTCGAGTTGTCGAGCTGGCGGAGCTTAAAGGCGTGAGGTTGCTGGAAGTGAGGGAGGGGGGCGTGTGGGACGCTCATGATCATGAACACGGCGAGGAAGATGAAGCGCACGCGGATCACGACGAGCATGAGGAACACGAAAAAGAACACGCTGCTCACGACGAGCATGAAGACCACGATGAGCACGATGATCATGAACACTCCGACCATCATGGACACGATGCCCATATGTGGCTCGATCCGGTCAACGCCAAGGTCTGGGTCAAGGCCATCGCGGAGATGCTCGGCGAGAAGGATGCAGCCAACCGAACCCGCTACCAGGCTAATGCGGCAGGGATGATCAGGCGGTTAGAGGCGCTGGAGAAGGAACTAAACGACCAGCTTTCGACGGCGCGGGAGAAACCCTATGTGGTATTCCACGACGCTTATCAATATTTTGATAAACGGTTCGATCTTCATCCCGTGGGATCCATTAGCGTGGGCGACGCCACTGCGCCCGGCGCCCGCCGGCTCTCTGAAATCCGTCGTGCCATTCGCGAGCGCGGTGCCGTGTGTGTCTTTGCCGAGCCTCAGTTCGAGCCGCGTCTGGTGAAAACGGTTATCGAGGGCAGTGGTGCGAAAAGCGGTGTTCTGGACCCTCTCGGGGCCCAACTTACGCCAGGCCCCGAGTTCTATTTCACGTTGATGCGCAAACTGTCGCGCGGTTTGGTTGAATGTTTGAAATCTTAGTGTGTCGCGCCCTCGATAATATCGTGCACTTCGTGCTCTAGACCCGTGGAGGGAATCACCACGACATCCTTATTACCGATGTGCGCGGTGTAACGCTGCGCGTCGCTGGCGTGCTCATAGGCTTCGCGGAGCTGGTCCACCAACTTGTCCACTTTGGCGGGGGAGAGGTTGTTCTCCTCGGCCAGCTCTTTCAGGCTGCCGACCTTGCCGTCGTGCACCCAGGCGATGCCGAAACGTTTTGGGGGTTTGCCCAGAAAGACATAGGCCGCGTGCTCGGTAGGAACGATCTCCATGTTCTCGCGCACACGATGGGTGAGCTCTTCCAGCTCGTTTTGGCACTCATCGAGGACGGCTTTGGCCTGATTGTCGGCGGGTAGTACGGGGTAGGATGGTCTGCCTCCAAACCACTTATCTAACATTCCCATTGATATCGAGCTATAACTGAATCGGGTGTTTAAAGAATGTGAAAAATAGCGGTGTATCTGGTTGATGGGTAGTCGCCAAACCAATCACTCAACCAACAGGGATACACCGCTATGAAGAAAGAGAATAACGTTGTTGCGTTTTCAGGTCGACAGGAACTCACTGATGGCCTGACTGAATTACTGAGAACAGGGGCAGTTCAGCTGATTCAGCAAGCAGTAGAAGCGGAGTTGGCCGGATTTATGGAACAGTTTTCAGCTCGCTTACTGGAAG
>Ga0209679_1000595_pt1 | contig 13430 bp, 9 predicted proteins | sample WorMetHEROISLAND_4_FD_187408 | JGI IMG/M metagenome (GOLD analysis project Ga0209679, IMG submission 187408) | Marine gutless worms symbiont microbial communities from Max Planck institute for Marine Microbiology, Germany - Olavius sp. 2 HERON... ...
AAAAATTTGCGACTTGCTTCGTGAATAAGTCGTATCGCAGCTGCGATGTCGATCGCAAACGGTTTGCGACATCGCACGTGCGATGGACGTTCGTGAATAGGCCCCCTGGTCTGTATATGTCTGTATGTCATCTGTCACACTCGTGCATCCTGCTGAAGCCGTTGGACGGAATGAGATGCCATTTGGCAGGGACACTCATGTGGTACCTAGCGACATTGTACTAGACCGGGGCCCCGGTCCTTCCACGGAAGGGGAGATTTGTCAGGTCAGAACCACCAGTTCGCAGAGATGCCGCCTAGTGGCAAATTACTTCGGCCCTTGTTACATTTTGCTTCGCCGTTTTTGTTTAACCGGCTAATTTTTCTGGAGAGTTTGCAGCAAGTGCAAAACTTTAAACTGCAAACGAAAAATGCCCGACACTAGCGGAATGCAAGTCTTGCACTCGGCTAGATTTCTGCATTTTTCGTGTGGTTACATATCTTTGCTTTTTAGTGCTGGGGCCATACGAGTTCTGGCCGTGTGCTTGATCGGATCGTTTAAGAATATTTAGTCACCCGGCCGAACTACTCTGGAAAAGTTTGCTGGTTAAACGAAAACCAAAAGTGCTAATAGCAGCAGCAGTGACTTGCTTATTTCTTTGAAGCTTCTGGTTTGCAACGAGAAGGGCATCTGGCCTGTAAACTCTATAAACTGAGTCACTCCAAGTTCTAGACTGTAAAAAAAGGTTAAAGGAGCGTATAGCTTTTCATGAGATGAGTCCCATCTTAGAGCTATGGGGCCTTGCCTGCCACATGGGATCACACAGTGTTACCTGCTACCTGACACAAGTGAACGTGCCCCACCTTAATCCCAGCCAGTAAGCTGGTACTTGATTTACCTACCGCTGAGGGATGGAAGGCTGAGTTGCTTCAACAGTTCCCAAAAGTTCACTTTTAGGCGACCCATTCTGATCTGGAGTGACTCTGGTATAGTAAACCAGTTGAACAAACAGTGGAACTAGTCGTCGATTGTTACTTACTTGTTGCAGCAACTGGAATGTCTGACATTCAGTCGTGATGGTCGCGAGTTTGTCTCGTCTCACACAGACGGTAGCTACATTATCTGGACGACTGACGAGCCGAACTTTCCAAAGGAACCTGCCACGACACCATATGGTAATTTCTTTCATGTTACAGTTGTTACTTGAAATTTTTTGGGAGTTTTAGTGGTAACGTTAACTTTGGCTTAGTTTTATTATTGTTTTTGTACTCCTTTTTACCCGCGCGACGCTATGCTAGCGCGGGTCTTTGCGACAGCGACGTGTCTGTCTGTCCGTCCGTCACACGCCGGTATTGTGCCTAGCAGAGCAAACGCAGGATCGTGAAATGTACACCGTCTGATAGCCCCATGACTCTAGTTTCTGGAAAGGTATGACTCGTCGAAAAATTCGCAAGGGGTCACCCCCAAAAAAGGTGCCAAATGAGGGGGGTTGGGTTTTTCGACGATTTTCAACCAGTATGTCGTCATATCTCGAAAACGGTGCATTTTACACACAACGTTACTATGGGACGGTAATAGGAAACCATATGCAGGCTATCAAATGGTGTCACTTTCGATGACCTTGAGTGACCCCTGACCCCTGTTTCAAGGTCACGGTAGTTTTAAAAGGCGAGTATCTCCAAAGCGACACATTTTACAGACACAGTTACTGTATAGGACGTAATAGGACACCATAGGCACGCTATCGATAGGCAACACAGCTATACAGCTTACAACCCCACTGCTCTTACGTAAACCGTGCAAACTTTTCGCAAGCGTCGCGCGGGTTTGTCACTCAGCGACAGCTGGGCTTTCTTGTTCTGATTATTTTACTGCCTGCTGTCAGAAATATGCAAAGGTCTGGACATTGTGTGCTGTGGCACTGCTTACATACATAAGTCAGAGTAGTGTGACCAATGATGCTTTACAGTTGCAGATGTGGCAGCTGATTGGAATGGGCTAGTGGTTTTGCAGTGTATTATGTAAATAAGTAAGTAAGTACGACTATTTATTAAGTACACATAAAGCGAAAATCACAATACGCTGCGCTGCGGTCTATTCAAACAGAAATGCTTTCAGTTGGCGTTTGAAGTCATTGTAGCCAATGTCAGAATGTCTCATCCATGTCCATTAGGGGCAGTAGAAAATCACGGAAACACGGAAATCACGGAAACCGTGATTTTCGTCAAAGGCCGTGATTTTGCCAGAATGCCGTGTTTTGCCGTGTTTTTTTGCTGAAATGCTGTGGTTTTACGTTTTTTACAAGAATATGTTGTTTTTAATCAGCATGTTTTAACACAAAAATAATTACCTTTGTTTTTGCCTCTGCTACCAAAGTCCGTGTGCTTTGTTAGTTACTTACTTGCTCAATATGTGACCGTGACGTATTTTCTAACGTTGGATCTTGGAGCAGCGACAAAATTTTACAGATGTAAACCTTGCACTGCATGTCATGATGGTCGTCAATGCTAGAGCTTGAGTTTTATAGACTGTATAATGGTCTTCGGGCCCGTGATTTGATGCCGTGTCTTTGCCGTGATTTTGCCGCGATTTTTGCGATTTTCACGAAAGTTTGTTTTTGCCATTTTTTGCCGTGATTTTCTACTGCCCCTAATGTCCATCCATCAGCCACCCTAACAGACAATATGGTCCTTGGTGCAGATAGTAGGCATTTTACTGCACCAGTCTGCTGTACAAGGCCTTCCCTGTAGTCTGTATTAAGTAAAATACTAGGTAAGCTGTTGATTATTTCACTTCTGGCTGAGGACACATGCATGAAGTACCTTGGCAGCTTGTTACCTGTTAGTTTGGTATCAGGAAGGCCGTTTGCCGTATAATAAGTTCCTTGCCAGTAATTCCTGACGTTCAGTAGGAAGACCTTCGGGATCCAGCCTAACTGTAGTGATTGAGGAAAAATAGGCAAATTAAACAAAAGCAAGGAGCATATATTGCATATTACTTTTGCTCCCACCGACATATTTTGCGGGAAGGGGTGTTTATCCGCTCTGTATGTATGTGTGTGTATGTATGTATGTGTGTGTCAGCACTCTAAAACAAAAACCACTGGACGTGTTATCTCCAAATTTGGCAGGTGAATAGTACATGACAAGTCCTGGTCTCCCATTTTGTTTGAGGTCAGAAGGTTCAAGGTCAGCATGAGTCTGCACTCTTACGAGTGCCAGTCCTCTAGTTACTGGGGGTACCGCGTCGGCATCCCCACTGCCGACAGGAATTGGCGACCCTGCCCTCTGTGGGAGCCAGCCCCTTGTTACTCCCATTTCCTTATGTAGATTTAGAGACTGGGGACTTCGCTGTGTTTTTTTGTTTTTTTTTGTGTATTTTAGTTAAGATAGATAGTAGATCGGGTTACTGTATTTGGTTTTGTGTGTTTGGTTTTTATCAGTTGTTAATACCAGTGCAAGTGATTGCCCGGAAAGACTCGTCCCCGAAATGATCCATTATGTGTCGAGTGGGACGTTAAACTCTACTCACTCACTCACTCACTCCTCTAGTTACTATTGTTATTTTAAGTGTTGTACCCGCAATTGATATGTCTGTTATGCTGTGTGAAGGGCCATACCCTTGCAAGGCAATCACACGAATGGACTGGAAAATGTCTTCTACGTGAGTGATTATTTGTATTAAACATCATGTCATAACTGTTTTCTACTCTGATATTTTCTCCTCACAGCATTATACTGTTATATTACACTAGCTCTAATTACCCGTCCTGCGGACGGAGTTCTACTCGCGCCGTTGGTGCTCACTGCTCGGCGTTCGCCAGGTGTCGCTTTCCGGGTGTTTCGTACTTCTGTCAGTCCCGCATGTATACATGAATGACCTTGACATTGACCTTGCCAGAAACACTCCCTGGGTGGACATGAGTGCGTGTGTCAAGTTTCGTCTCGATCAGCCCAGCCATTTGGCCGGCCATACGGAACATAGATCATGACAAACAGACAAACAAACATATCGCCTTTTATTATATAGATTACTCGGCAGTTGGCACTATCATCACGATGCCGATGATGTGGAAACAGGAACGCCATCTGGTCTGTGAAAAGTCCTGCTCTAATTCTATCAAAATTCAACTCTTGGGGAACTTGGCCTAGAGCCTAGACTTTCCAAGCGTTAGTAAACAAGTCAGCCATCACAGACGATGCCGTCACTCTCAACCACGATTGGGATCGGGCGATCATGATCGACAGAGAAAGCGACCGTAAAACAAAACCCATAAAATGGACCGGTGGATCAAAGAAGCAATATACATCAGAAAAGAAGAAGACAAGGCTATGAACACAGATGAGGGATCCTATCAACTCTCTCATGCTTATGACAAGCTGTTCGGAACGGCAGCAACATTAGCGGCGAACGGAAATAACCGTCAACAGTAATTTCTAAAGTTTCGAGGTTGTTTTTCGAAGAATTCTTGCACTCTACTAAAGATTGGAATCGCCCCCTTGGACGCCCTGGACTCGCCTGGTTGAGAACCATTGAACAACATGTCAGTCAGTTGAACATGGGGCTTCATAACGTTTTATTATGCTCAGGGCTGACTCTGATTGGACAGCAATGCTAAGCTGGGCCGGCTGATGATGAATGTGTATTGTGTAATGTATCTGTATTTTAGTTAATGATAGTAGCTGTCTACCTATTCGGTCGTTCACTATTCTTAACTGCTGGTTGAGTTGCATAGAATTTTAGCACGCTCATTATAAAGTCTACTTCTAAACATATTATGCATGCCTTCAATGGACGTTTTGCGAGGAACGTATGGATGTACTTTGCGTCGTCGTTGCAGAGGAGGTGCTTACATGATATTTGCTGGCGGGATGCCTCGGGCGTCGTATGGTGATCGTTTCACTGTGTCCGTCATGCAGGGTGACTTACATGTCGTCCTTGACTTTACGTCCAAAGTTGTCGACTTTGTGACTCTTGGCAAAGACGACGACCACACAGACATCAGTGGTGAGTTACTTTGCGCTGAGATGATACACAGTCGGGAATCTTGTGCAAGTCATCTTGCACAAGTGACTAAAATTGAGAGGTCCGATTGGTCGGCTGTGTTTGTTGTAAAAGTTTCTTGTGTACATGAAAGTTGCACGTTTCTTGTACGGTGCAAGTTTCTTGACTGTCTGTCATCAGCATTAATGTACGTATCACATATGTGGCTATCTGCTGATTCGTTGTAAGTATATAATAATCATCATTCATCATCGGATAATCAAATTGTCAATGGAATAGGGATACCCGGCTATATAGTCAAGATTTTTGGCATTATATTGAAAGTAGACTTTCTCTCTGTAGTCACTGTAGATCACGTTGTGATCTCAGCCAGCACAAAATATCACAATTGCATCGCACACACATGCACTCGGATTTTGCTTAACTGGTACATTTTTCCAGAGTTACTCCAAGTTAAGTTACTTCACGTTAGGCCGGTCCCTAAAAGCAAACTCTTGGGAACTGTTGTGACAGAACTTTACAGACTGGATGCCCTTCCTGTCACCCAATCAACAGCGTCAAAGCACTGAACGATAACAGTGTTCCTGACAGAGACAGCATGCTACCGAGATTGGTCAGCAACAGTGTGATGATGCGTGGGGACTGCCTTGCCATCCGATTTCTAGGGAGCATCCCTCCTGTGACAGTAACAGTGCTCCTGACTTGGAGACAGCATGCTGCCGCCATGATGTCATGGTAAGCCAGGAACACTGTTGCGGCAGTTCTTTTTGCTGCCTTAGTGTTGCCCGTACAACAGCATCAAAGCACCATTACTTCCTTAAAATGAAAATATTTGACTCCATAGATTTTATGTCCTCCTCCTCCTATGGAAACCACTGCAGACATTTTACTGCTTGCTGTAAACCTGTTTGATTCATTGATCACCAGTCTTCAGCTGCCAAAGAACAGATGTGCGAGATTCGGCTGCAAGCAGCATTATCGTTAACTTCTCGCTTAACCAACGTGTAATTCTGGTTGTATGAAGTACTCCAGCCCAACAAACGTTTAATTGTCTGTCCGTCCATCTGTGTGTCTGTCTGTATGTTCGCTCCCAGGGTCACCATGCAGAGCGTAAAGCTCAGACTGGCTATAACCCGACATCGCTGCTGCTCACTTGTGGTGCCGGCGACCACACGCTAGCTTCCAGGGTAACCGTGCACAGTCTAGTGCTCAGCCGTGCATAGTAGCTAGGCTGAGCTTAGCTCCCGGTATTGCTAGCTTCCAGGGTAACCGTGCACAGTCTAGTGCTCAGCCGTGCATAGTAGCTAGGCTGAGCTTAGCTCCCGGTATTGCTAGCTTCCAGGGTAACCGTGCACAGTCTAGTGCTCAGCCGTGCATAGTAGCTAGGCTGAGCTTAGCTCCCGGTATTGCTGCACTATTCCATAACACTGCAGTCGCCAGATCAGAACTTTTTTCAGACCAGGGTTTTTCGAATTTTTTTATTTGAACGAGCTGTTGGGAAGCTTGTTGGTTGATTTAGCTCATCAGCTAAGCTTTATTTAGATTTGTCAGTTCTTTTGATTATCTAAAAACTCGCAAATTCATTGTTGGTCATTAGAAGCTGTAAACATAAAGAAATCTTTAATTGTTGCTGGCGTGACAAACTAAAATTGAGTTAAGTTTGGTATGGTTTTTTTGTTGGGCTTTTTCGACAGGTTTTACTCCAAAAAACCCATCGGGTTTTTTAGGTATTACATCGGTGTCTGAACTCCACCTCTGTCTAGTTTTTTTATCTCTGTCGTCATACGTCATGTCATACGTCTCATCACCCGAGCCACAGCATCAAAAGCACTGAAGGGTTAGTATATTTCTATTACTGCATTTACTGAATTGCTCCTCGGCTTTGTGTTTGTGGTATCTAGTCCTAGACGAGCCACATTCGCTGCTGGTTCTTGTCGAGGAGGAGCTGATAGCCGTGGATCTGGCGAGCGATGGTTGGCCGACGTTCAGTGTACCTTACATGTGTAGTTTACACAACAGTGCCGTTACGTGTCTCTGTCATGTCACCAACGTGCCAGACACACTCTGGACAAAATTCACTGATGTCGGACGACAGCAGTCGGCCGCCTGCTCACAGCGGGTATGGTATAAATCAGGGATGTGCACGAGGCATTTTTAGTTGAGACCGAGACCTTGAAGATCGAGGCCGAGACAGAGGCATTGACAATTCAAGCCAAGGCAAGACCGAGACCAAGGCCTTCAGAGCTCGAGACTGAGCCGAGGTCCTACTGCGCCTCGAGATGGCCTCGAGACCAAGGCATCAAGACCGAGGCCACATCCACATCATTGCGAGGAGAGATGTAGTCCAAAAAAGAAGTTGGGGAAGCCTAGAACTGAGGCTAAACCGAAGTGGCGTATTCAAGCATAATTTTGTACACGTAATGCTAAAATGCTTGCCTGTGACCATATGTCATTTCTGGGCATGTGAACCATCATAAAGTGGTTTATTGTCTTCTGCAGAAAATTTACAGACAACCGTTGAAGAAAATCACATATATCTCGCAACAAGCCCTAGGTTTCTAGCTCAAGGCCTAGGCCCCAAGGCCTTGGGTGGCATGGCCAAGCCAAGGCCGTGGACTTCAAAAATTTGGCCTTAAGGCCAAAACCAAGGCGTCTCGGTATGTACCTTGTTATCCAAGCCAATGAATCAAATCTTGCAAGTCACTACGGAAGTCGCTTTGCGACTCTTTTGGCCTCCGAGGCGTTGGAGATCATATCCGGTGAGTCATCTTGCTGATGCTACAAAAAAAACTCCGGGACCAGCTGTGGATTTGTGCTCAGAATTTACCATGCTATGTTAAAAATTCACGTTCTGTGTATTGTAACAGTAGTAGTGTCAGCAACAGTAGCAGTAGTAGTAGCAACAGCAGCAGCAGACTTCATCACCAACTGTTCGTCATCACACACTTTCAGACTATCTCTTGACTTACCTATTCAGTCTATCATTTTGAGCACATAGCAACACCCTATTTTATGACTGTGTAAAGCGCCCTAGTAGTAGCCTGTGCCACTTACGACGCTTTAAAATTGTCCATTTTACATTACATTACAGCAGTGGTTCTGGCTGTTGAGACAGTGATTTTGTTTCAGGAGTGGCCAGTGAAAGGTGGACATGCTGACGTGCTGGACACTCACAATAAAGACTTACTAATCACGGGGTTAGTTGTTTCTCACATTACTGAGTAGGTGTCACCGAATTCACGAATACAGCCACTGCTAACCAATATGGCATAAGTAATCACCGGCTTACCGTGCACTAATTGACTCATTCGGAAATTATTGCATACCAGAGCTTTACCGTGTGTGTGAGGAAGTAGAAGTTGTGATGCATTTAACTTATTTTCCATATACATAATAGATAGTACATATAGAGCATGTAACAGAATTTTTTGGTCTGTTACACTGTTGGTTGTAGGGATACCACGTTTGTTTAATTTGCTAAACGTTTAAACAACGAGTTTCAACTTAGTGCATTAGTAACAACTTTGCATCAAAACCCCTAAGCAATGGTGGTTGATATTACTGGGTGGGGTACAGGCTGTACTGCCTTATGGCAACCCCACGTGCCTGTCAATGCAACCTAGGGAGCAACGAGCTTACCCAGGTTCGCCTGGAAAACGGCCATTAAAACGATGTGTGTGTACTCTGTGTAAAGCCACATATTGATACATCAGTCTTTGTTTCGGTTCTATCCGTGTGTACAGTTTCTATCAACAGTGCGCCCCGTGTGGGTTTCGGGACCCATATGTGTTATCATTGTAGAATAAGCCCACCTCGTTTCCTGGCCGAGTGTCGTAAGAGGTGACTGAACCAGGGTAGTTATGTTTTGCTGTTTATTTAGGTTGTCTGCTTTGTTTGATTTGTATTTAGTTTTTGTATGTTTATTTTCTTGTAATGTATTTGTATTGAGTTTCTGTGTGTTTATTTTCCTGTACTGCTTTGTTTGTCAGTATCAGTCAAGTTAGTGGCTGTGAAGACCGCCTCCGAAATGACCTATATTGTGTCGGGTGGGGCATTAAACTCTACTTACTCACTCACTATCGACAGATGATACATACAGAAGTTACACGGAAATGAAACTGTTTCATATTTGTCGCATGCAAGTTTTAATGTGTGTCGTAGTCATGAGGACGGCTCGGTGCGCTTCTGGGACGTATCTGGTTCATGCATGCGGCTCTTGTACAAACTGGACACTGCTCCACTGTTTGGAATTGACACTCTCGCACACAGCAGCCCTAGTACTGCTGATCTCACTGACGACTGGCCGCCGTTCAGGAAGGTGACCGTATCATTCGGTTTTATAATATTTTATCGTACGATTGATGTATATCAGCCCTGATACATCGCTTGCGGATGGGCTGTTATTGTGTGTCTCCCTGACTAGGCAGCTAGTTTCTTCATACACTCACCATGTTAATATTACTTGGCCTGAAAACCAGGGGTGTTAAGTCCTCGAGGCCAACAAGACCAATTTTTTTGGCCTCGGCGTCGTAGTATTGGGCCCTATGCAATGCTGGCCTCTTTCTTGCTGAGGTTGGCCTTCTGGTAAATTGTCAAAATCTGGTCATTAATGAATCGCAACCATCTCTGACAGAGTATTTGTCTGCAAGTAGTAGTGAGTGTAGCCATAGTTGTTGTCAGACATGCGGAAATTATTGACACTATCATTTGACACTATCATGACTACTATTGCAATATTTCTTGAGTTAAATTCGTATTAGTAGTTTATAGTTAATACGGCATCTCTGGCCTCAGCCTCGACCTTGGCTTCACAGAGTTTGGCCTCGGCCTCATAAATTTTTTTTGGCTTCGGCCTCGGCCTTGTGGTATCTGGCCTCAGCCTCGCTCTTTGCTGGCCTCATTAACATCCCTGCTAAAAACAAATGCCGTTGTTACTGTTTGGTGGAGGGTAGAAGGCTGAGTTGACCTAAAGTGGTATGCTTCATGGATATTGTGATGTATGCATTAGGTCGGAATGTACGACCCATTCACGGAAGACCCTCGGCTTGCTATCCAGAAGGTGTGCCTCTGTGTGGTGTCGGAGACGCTGATGGTCGCTGGATCGGCGGGGCAAGTTATTATTCACCAGTTCGAGCGCGAAGAACGCGAGCCAAACATCAACGTGGCCACAGTCAGCATTGTAGGAGATGGGGAGTCGTTTGTCTGGCGCGGTCATTCGGCACTCGAGCTGCGATCTGGCGGACGAGACTCGAAACTGCCGTCTGGTTTCCAGCCGACGTGCATCGTACAGTTACAACCACCTGCTACATGCACGTCTGCAGCATTGCACTCAGAGTGGCAGCTGTATGTACTGGTGTCTTTGAAGTATTTTAATGTAGTATTTTAGCGATATTGTGGATTAAATATTCCGTGTTTTGACTTCATTGGTTTGAAGGGTATGCAAACTATGCATGTTGGTCGTATGTCTTCTCTGTCAGGGCAAAATGTGTTTTTGTGTTGCACTCGGTTTAGAGTGTCACTTGATGATTATATACCGACGTTACCTGTCTCGAATATATATAGTCATTGGCACAGTAGTCTTAGTTCCAAAATTCTCACTATGACACGGTGTATTACTTGAGTTCATTTGTGTATGCAGTGGTGCTTTTTGTCTGTCCGAATTTGATGACATTTTTGTTAGGCAGTTTATTGATTGTATCTTTACCAACTAATTTGTACTATTAGGCCTATAAGTATTTTTATTTTTCCATACTAGTTGTACAGTTCTGTGGTAAATATAAATATATATATGCAACAGTTCCCAAAATTTCGCTATCTGGTAACTAACGTTACCTGGAAAACTCCATGAACATTTGCCAGTTAAACAGTAAACAAAAACAGTAGTAGTGGTAGTAATAGTGGTGGTGATGGTGGTGGTATGTGTGACGCGCAGTAGTCATCTGTTTTTAAAATAGTAATGGTTGAGTAGAGACATGGCTTGAAGGCTGCTGACAGTGGCACATGCAGAGATCATTCGGACATTGACACTCATGCAGTTCTGCTGGTGTAAATAAAAGTGATTTGTGTGTTATTATGTTCGTGTCATTACCGACTGGTGTATGACAGTATACTTGTGTGGGTAGATGGTATCCAAGCCCACTTCATTATTATTGTGTATATCTGTATATGCTGTGTCGTTTGATGTATTGACGCATGCTGCTGATTTACACAAAACAGCTTCCCGTTAGTGGGCTCTGAGTCCATGATGATTAGGCGCCGATGTAAATTATAAGTAGGTCTTGCCACCCCACTTATCCCTTAGAGGCCGGAGCTGAATTGAAAGGCGACGCAGTAGTAGGGCTACGCGAAATTAATATAGCGTTGGCAAGATTTATATAGCGTCGGCTCTCCTTTATTGTAGGCGACTCTGTGTCTGCTTTTCGGGTTAAGCTCGGCGCTAGTGACCTAAACTGTGTTGATGTGCCGTTAAAGCCTAGCTCTAGCAGGTAAAGTACAAAAATGGCATTCTGAGCTGTGTTGGTTTCTAGGTTTTCTGTGGGTACAGCGTATGGTTTTACCATCTTTGACTATGCTCAACGGAAAGCTGTCCTGTCTCGTTGTACAGTGATGTCAACAGGTTTGTTAATTTACATCCTATAGTAATCTGCTGGTCATTAGTGTTTTCTCTGTCACCATTTGGTTCTGCCGTCATGAAGGGCATTCATCCTGTAATATAATCTTCTCCAGCAATATCCAGTATCTAATGCTGACCAGAGTTCCCACGTATCCTGGAAAGTCCTCTTGGAATTTCGAGGCCTGGAAAGTGACCAGAGTCCCAGAAAGTCCTGGAAAATGCTGGAATTCACACTAAGAGTGCGGAAATTTCAGTAGTCCTAGGTAGTTCAAGCGTGATTGAAAAACACTTTTAGCAAGTCATGTTTTAGGTTATGAAACACTGGTATGTAAAGTTATTTTTTTCAGTCTAGTTCAATGTTTAGGCAGAGGTAATTTAATATGTTTTTACAGTAAGTGGTGTTGTTCATTTTGTTATGTTTGTAACGATTCCACAGTCCTGAAAACTCCTGGGATTTAGTCAATTACTTTTCAAAACCGGAAAGTGCTGGAAAACTGTTAAACTCTTTGTTGGAACCTTGGCTGACTGTGCCTGATCTGTTTTGGTCTGATTAAACGAAAGTCAAGCGTGCACTCTTGTTGTATGCAGGGTCGGGCGCCACTGGTGACCGAGGGACTCTTTCTCGGCGCAAGTCGCTACAAAAGTCGCTGCGTGATTCGTTTCGGCGTCTACGGCGTCGGAGATCAGCGCCAGCAAGACATCGTGCTGCTGACGAGACAAAAGACACCGGAAGCAGCGGCACGCCTGTTAGTCGTACGACGTGAGTGTGTTGTAACAGTTATTCAGAATGTCTTACAATTAGAGCTGTCGAGCGATTAATTTTTTTAATCGCGTTAATCGTGCGATTAAGTATTTTAATCGCGCGTTAATTAATGCGTCAATTCGACAGGTCTAGTCTATGTTGTAGGTTGCCGTCAGTGAACAACTGCACGTCTTGCTGTTCACAACTCATCTACAAGATGCGACCACTGTCCAACTTGCCATCAAACAATGATGCACAACTAACAAATTAACCGACATTTGTTGTTAATAATTAATTGAATACTATTCGATCGTCAAATAACTGCAGTTCAATTGCATGTTGGAACTTCTGCTTCATAGAATTTACGTATGTGCGTTAATTTTTTTTAACGGCGTTAATTTTTTTAATCGCGATTAATTCTTTAACGCGTTAACGCATTAATTAACGCGTTAATTCAACAGCTCTACTTACGCTACTTCCTTCTTCAGGATCTTGTCATGGACGTAGCTGTTGTCACGAGTTGTCGCCATGCCACTCATCATTTGGCTGATGCCAGGCCAAGGTTCATGCAGTCGGTCTCCAGGTCTTTCTCAGCCAGGTCTGTCTGGGTCGGTCGGTCTCTGTCTTATGGGCCCATGATGCAAGGTTGGAGGGCGTGTTAATGATCCTGCCAAGGGTCGGCACGGTTGAGTTTACCATAGAAAGAGAGATGACGTCTGTGGACAGTGTCTGACAAGAATGGCTGCCCAGTCCGAGAACAGACACCTCGTCACTGGCGATCGATTAGGTCCAGTGGATTACAGTACCGTACCGTTAATTTGTTAATTTAAATATGTGCTGAAAGCCGTGTAATGAGCTAACCGATTAAGCCTATATTCAGGGTGGCCACAGTTTTGGAGGAAAAAAATTCAAGGACTTTTCAAGGACTTTCAACCAACTTTTCCAGACCCATTCTGGCGACATTTTACCAAGTTATTTAATGATGGAGGTTTTAGACATTATTTAATATGTCTAGTATCATATAAAAACCGTATCATATAAAAACTGTTAAGTAGCATAAACCACAGTTATTATGAATTATGGACTTAGGCG
>Ga0209679_1000597_pt1 | contig 13421 bp, 9 predicted proteins | sample WorMetHEROISLAND_4_FD_187408 | JGI IMG/M metagenome (GOLD analysis project Ga0209679, IMG submission 187408) | Marine gutless worms symbiont microbial communities from Max Planck institute for Marine Microbiology, Germany - Olavius sp. 2 HERON... ...
CAGGTGGTGTACATTTCACGATCCTGCTTTCGCTCTGCTAGGCACAATACCGGCGTGTGACAGACGGACGGACGGAGACAGACAGACAGACAGACGGACGGACACGTCGCTATCGCAAAGACCCTGCTAGCATAGCGTCACGCGGGTAAAAACAAACAACCATGTTCTACTGTAGCATTAACATTTCATTTCACAGCCAGCAACAAACAGAGGAATTTGCCCAAGTAATCAAGATGTTATCGGGAGAACTGCACATGAGATTTTCAAACACACGGACATACTGGCGACAATCTGCACTGTCTGAAATCATGTATGACTACAGCCATTACAGAGACAACAAATTTCTTAAAATAATGCATCAAATTCTGAGTACACGTCTGTGATTCGATCGAGAACCTGATTCATTTGCCAAAACTGTATTATCTGATCACAGGGTTGGCTGATTTAAATCAATGCGAATTTAAATTGCGATTTAAATCAATTGTTTTTTGGTGAAGAAATCAAGTAATTTAAATCATACTTATTTTCTCATTTTTCAGTTTAAAGCATGATATATATAGCCAACGTAATGAAACTTTTAATTGTTGCTTACTGACTTTTTGCTCATCAACAGTATAACTGGAAATTGCAAAAGCACGGTGGCCATGTTGTTTATGTGATTGAGCAGACAGACCATTTTCAAAAATTTGGTAAAGCCTTGGCGCGAAAATACGAATTTAAAAACAAAACCAAAAAATCTAATTTTTTTAAAGTCATGATTTTTTCCAACCCAGTCTGATCATTACAAAAACAAGCGAAGTTGGATGAGGTAATTACCTTCGTCTGCAGCACCTTCAAGCTCTTCATCTTCTTCATCGTCATCTTCCTCGTCATCATCATCATCACCAGGATCAAAATCTTCTCCTTCACTATCTTCCTGTTGTCAAACATCAACGTCAACATTTTCCATATCTTACGATTTCTAAGCAGCAGAAGGTGTTTCTCAAATTAAATGCATACACATTTTGTATTACATGTGCAAAATATGCTAAACCGACACGGGGGTGACTCCGTGGCATAATGGTTACCGTGTAGGACTTGCGATCTAGCGGTCGTGGGTTCGATTCCCGGTTGGGCCGCTATCAAGTTACCTAGGTCTACTCAGCCTTCCATCCGTCCGTGGTAGGTAAATTGAGTACCGGCCGGTCTGGCTGGGGTTATGGCGGGGCGCATTCACTTGTGTCGGGTGGCAGGTAACACTATGTGATTCCATATGGCAAGTGACGTTCCGTAGCTCTGAGGTGGGTTTCCCATTAAGAGCTATACTAGGCTTTAACCTTTTTTAACGTTTGAAGATGCAGAATTACTCTTCATGTATTACTATTCACATTTCAAGAAGTACGTGCGAAAGAGGTGGTTCCTTAGACATTACTACGTGCTACTAAGTTTATAATAAATGCACAGCATTCTTTTCCATCTGTTATGTAAAAATAACTAACTCATGAGAAAATGTTAATGTTACCTCAAGGCCGGACTTCTGTAGATAGGAGAGTCCTACTTCCGTATCATCATCTTCTTCTCCATCTTCATCTTCATCGTCGTCATCATCCTCATCATCTTCTCCATCAATATCTAAAATTATACAATCCATAACTCAATATTATAACCAATTCAATCAATATATGCAGCAGACTTGAGAATCTCTAACTTTTCTACAACGAAGATCATTTTCACCAAGTGCAGCTATATAAAATGCACACTTTTGCCACAGACAGCTGGAGTCACAAGCAGGGATGTTAAGTCCTAGAGGACGGGTCGGCCTCATAGTTATTGGCCTCGGCCTCGTTCTCAGCCTCATTAGTTGTGGCATTGTTCTCGTGACCTCGATAATTCGCACGTAGATGAAAATTATGAATTATCTAACTCCTTTTCAGTGTTGTCTCAAAGCCCACAAGACTTTTGATACTTATTTACTTTGTTATTGAATGACGTGTATTTTCGAGATTTGTTATAAATTAAATATTCTCCACATTTTTGTATGGAATATTAACTAAAAAACGTCTTGCTGTACATTAACAGTAAGCAACTGGCCTTGGCCTCCATAAATATTCTTGGCTTCGGCCTCAGCCTCACATCATCTGGCCTTGGCCTCGTCATATACTGGCCTTATTAACATCCCTGGTCTGAAGTTGAAGAAACCTAGTCACAACCGAAACTGCAATTTTTCTCCATCAGAGCTGCTTTCACTTCAGCACCATGGCTCAGTCAGGGGCTGAGGTGACACAATTTCAAGTGATCCCAGTTAACATGACAGTGCACAACGTCAAGACATAATTTAAGGTTAATGGTGCCGGTACTTAACTTTTTGTTTCGATCAGAAGTTTAAACTTAACCATTTGTCAACTACAGTTTTCGAATGATAACTGCAAAACAGATTATACTCCATACGAAAATCATATCCAGGACTGAGGAATTCATAGAAATCTTTTGAAATTCAGCAGTATTTTAAATGCAAATGATGCCAGATTGCGGTTATTTGGTTCACGTTGCCTATACCTTCATCGCCGGACTCATCGGAGCACTCTCCATTGCCATTCTCTCCTGGTAAATCGTCGTCATCATCTTCCTCATCCTCATCCTCCTGCTCCTGGTCGTTGCGATCGTAGCCATCCAGAAACTGCAGTCCATCCAGCGTCTCAAACGTCTTCTCTCTGTAGTCGTCAAGATTTGTCACTTCGCAGTTGAACAAGTCCAGCGTACTCAAGGTCGGCAGCTTTTTCTGTATAAACAACACCAAAATGCAATCAACTACACAACTACATAATACATGGTTTCTTGGAGATAACATCCCACTTAGGTAGAACGAAATGTAAAATGCTGACAGCTGTTTTAATTAAATGTTTACAAGATGTACTAGTACTGGGGAAAATTAGCAGTTTGGCACAGTGGTAAAACGTAGGGCTACCATCTGCAGGTCGGTAAACCATTTCAGTATGTAACCAGCCACTTAGGTTAACTCAGCCTTCTACCTTTCAATGGATGGTAAAATAAGTAATAGCAGTCAGCAGAGTAATAATAATTAGAGCTGTCGAATTAACATGATAAAGAATAAATTGCGATTAAAAAATTAACGCCGTTAAAAAAATTAACGCACATACATAAATTCTATGAAGCAGGATCTCCAACATGCAATTGAACTGCAGTTATTTGACGAACGAATAATATTCACTTAATTATTAACAACAAATGTTGGTTAATTTGTCAGTTGTACATCGTTGTTTGATGGCATGTTCGACAGTGGTCGCATCTTGTAGATGAGTTGTGAACAGCAAGATGTGCATTGCAGTCGTTCGCAGATGGCAACCAACAACATGAACTGTACCTGCCGAATTGGCGCGTTAATTAATGTGTTAATGCGCGATTAAAATAATTAATCGCGTGATTAATGCGATTAAAAAAATTAATCGTTTGACAACTCTAATAATAATAAATGGTGAAGGCGGACTGCTTACAGGCAGTATCACTGGCTTAGTCCAAAGGTCCATGGCCGTTTGGCACTGTGCACCGTTCTACATTCATCAAGTGAACTGGGTGAACTCATGGAATGGCTGTGCCATCGTGACAGCACCATAAACATTAATATTAACCAGGGTTGGCCGATTTAAATTAAAATCGCAATTTAAATCGGAAAAAGCAAAAAAAAAATCAAGTGATTAAAATCATACTTATTTTTGCATCTTTCAGTCTCTATTACACCGTAAAGCATAACATATATAAGCCAAACTGCCAAAGTAATGAAACTTTGATTAATTTGTGCTTACTTACTTTTTGCTCAGCAAGAGTGTAACCAGAAAAGCAGAAGCATGGCGGCCATGTAGTTCATGTGATTGAGCTGACAGACCAGTTTCAAAAAATTTGGTAAAACATTGGCGCGAAAATATGATTTCTAAAAAAATCCAAAAAATTTTATTTAATTATTTGATTTTTTTAAATCACAATTTTTTCCAACCCTGATACTAACTACTACAAATATCACCACCACCACTACTACTACTTTTGCTCAACTGCTCCTCTTTACTGGAGTCACTGTAGGTTAGGCCAGGTAACCAAGGAAGAACTAGTGCAGCAGGTCTTTCAATGACCTGCTGCCCACCCAATAACGTAAAAACATTTAAGGAAAACCTGATTAGCTGTGACATTTTTTCACAGACTCTGTCAAGTCATCAGCACATTTCTGTTGGCATGTATTTTTACTCGCCAGCCTAATGGTGGATACCAGGACATCACACTCGCACTCTTAACAGTTCAGTACCACAGCTGCATAGCCCAATAGTTTACTCACACAAATATGTATTATGTAACTCAACACAAGAAAAATAACAGAAGCATCAGACGTCCAGACTGGGACACGAAACATTTTAACGACTGATGCATCACTTACCAGTGGTTCAAGTGTGTCGAGATCTTTGATTTTGTTGCCGCTAAGATTCAAGTACGTTAACTTCGGACAGCCGTGTAAGAACTGTAGGCCATTAGATATTCTATTGTCACTTAGCTCTAGCTGCATCACAGAAAAAAACAACATATAGTTAACATTTTTATGTGCACTTATCGAACGATGTTTGAATTTTTAGCTGTGCATTGTGTGCAAGACAGTGAGAATCACTGATCTGTATTAGTAACTGTCTGAATTTTCATACTTACAGACAACAGATATTTATCACATCTTGGAAGGTCTTTGCTTGTCATGTCACGGAACTTGGACAATAATGCACAAAATATAATAATACAGCAGCACGAAATGAAACGTTCTGGAGCAAGTGTTTGCACATGCACAGCAACTCTTTGAATTCTGCAAAAACCACCTGGGTAGTCCATTCTCGAGCCAAGTCCTCATATGCACTATTGGCTATCTCTCTGCAGTCAACGGCGATCTTCCAACAGTGCCATATAAAACTGTGCAACTCTTCAATGGCTGTAATTTTGGGCATTTTTATGCATCACATCGCCACAAATTTCCTCCATCTAAGAAATAATGATTGCAACGTCATGTTTGACACAGACAGATGCCAGTACTTAATGATCCTTACTGATACTGAAAACCATCATTCAGAGTTGCTTCTAAATACATTGTTCTAGGTAAAAATACTAAACAGCTGATTAAAGGCAATCACTACAGACATTAACAAGCATTTTGGTCATCAGCTTCAAAAAAGAATTAGGCCTATCACAAAACAGTAATTGTTTCAGTGTCGGCACTCACTTGACGATTATCATTTTTAGCTTGCACGAAATCATACCTTCTTCAGGTTCGGCAAGTTTGGGAAACCTTTAAGTGTCGTCAGGCCAACGTTGATGAGACTGAGAGACTCCAGAGCCTTGAAGTCATCAGTGAGACCTGAAATCTGCGTCGATCGGCAGTTATCAAGATTTAAATCAACAATCTGCAATAACAGGCACACATAAATACACATAAAGTACCAGTAATCTATTTGAATACCGGTAATTTAGCACCTTGGATACATGACTATCCTAGTTGTTGGTTCGATCATGAAAAGGCATTAACAAATACCAGTTACAGCAGAGCATTTCTAGATGGCTTGGCCATCCTGGCCAGGCTGGCCCTGACCCTAGCCTGTGAGCTCACAGGACATACATTAGGTACACAGACAAGATGGCGTCCTTGATTATAACAGAAGCCAACAGTGTTTGAACATCAAGTGTCTCAAGGTCCGACAGTTGGACTTCTGTTCACTGTCACTGGAGTAGAGGCATTACGGATATACCACCAGAACAAAAAAAATCCTATGATAAAAGCCCCAATATTGTACATAAACCACAACATGAACAAAGCCAATAAATACTTGGCTAATTTCCTGTCTACCAAATTGCTATTTGTTGACACTCATATTATCTAACATAACTGCAAATTATAAGCTAGTCAAACAGGTGCAGACTGCTTGGCCCGTGGGCAACGTCACCATAACTGACTAGGCCATGTTGAAATACCACCATACAGACAGGCTCTCACCTACGACATTAGCTATCGTATAACGAAAAATTCTACACATAATTATTTTGCTATATTAGATGAGCATATGAAGTACTGTAACTATATTCTTACGCCCACCTATATCAAAACAGCAACGGTTTTCAAACGCACAACATGGTGAAGCCAATATGGCCGTCCAAGCATGCGTTGCGCTAAGTAGGTTAAGCTGCATCGACCGGTTACGCCTTGTTCTACTGTTTTTCATTGCAACGTACCTCGTCTGCCGGCCTTCCACGTTTCTCCAACTCGATCCGTTTTTCCATATTTTCCATTTAAAACAAACAACAGTATAAAGCACGAATACAACTATACACCACCTGGCAACAACAAGAAAGAACGCACTACTACGCCGGCACGTACAACTCTAGCGCCACCAGCCAACACAAAGCGCGGCAAATGACCAAGTTCAAGGCCGCAGCCAACTCTCATAAATATGCATATTACATTTTCAAAACATACAGTAAGTAAGAAAATTCAACGTTACTGTACAATACATCTGTCGAGGTCGTTTTGCTAAGACTAAAGTGTAAGACTAAAGACTAAGACCAAAGTTCGGTCTTAGGCCAAACTTAAGACGAAACTTTCGTCTTAAGTTTGGCATCAAGATTGGACAACAGTATACTTAGGGCGTGTTATCTGTCGTATAGTAGATCAATGGTGTTTAGTCAGTTAGTTTGTGATTTTAATGTTGTTGTCTGTTCTAGCAGTCTTGGAATTATAAGACGGAATGTTTTAATCGGTTTTGTGACATTATTAATGGTAAAAATAGTCAGTGATTGTGTTTTTCTTTTTTTAGGCCTAGTATCTGTTTATTTTCATATTGTTTGTTCGTTCGTTTGTTTGTATGATCTGTTGTGATTGCCTTAGTGGCGAATAAACTTCAACTTCAACATTACACCTGACTTCGGTCTTAGAACAAAGTTAAGACCAACGTTAAGCCGAAATCGGCAGCGGTGAGCTGAGAATTCCCAATGTTAAAAGAATACAATTTGGTCTTACGACGAGGTCTTAAGTTTTGGTCTTAGACCAAACGGAAATCAAGTTCGGTCTTGGTGATAGACTTCACTTAATTCCAGTAGTGTAGCAAATTAAAGTGCAGTAAAAATATCGAAAATAACGTACCGTAATTTAAATCACTCGTGCGTGACATGTTCCACGTAACCCATCGTTTGCGTGAGCTGACTATAAGTACCGGTAACTTAAAGTTTAAAAACAGGTCCAAAGGTTGAGTCTTAGACTTAAATCTAAACCCAGCACGTAATTAAGACCACATTTATGAGCTCAGCTAAAACTTTAGTCTCAGACTTTGCACTTTGGTCTCAGACTAAAGTCTTATCAAAACTTGACCTCACAACGATACCATACAATCATGAATAACATATGCTAACAAGAAAGCCCAGCTGTTGCAAGGAAACCGCGCGATGCCGCAGCTGTTCTTTTCGGTTTAAAGTTCGCTGACAACATTCACTACAAGTTTATAGCCAAGCATCGAAAGCCATGCAGGCCTGGATTCAGAGCTCCAAACATACCGGCGCAAAACAGAATTTAACGCAAAATGGCCATTCTATGTCACATGTTTTGGAGTCAGTGGAAAGGCGATAAGGGACTACTAAATATTAATGGTGGCCTTATTTGCTAAGATTCCGACGCTGTAGGATCTACGAATACGAAAGATATCCGCAGTTTTTTTTACCGATTCCAAATATTCTGCGGATCACGGTCCGCTACTCCGCTTCCCACATCTCCGCTGGTCACGCTTACGTAAACTGACTCTACAATAAATAAGTAAAATACTCTCGAAGCCAGCCAATAATACTCTCAAAGCCAGTTCGTAATAGTGAAAATTTGTAAAATGGCCATTCAACCATTCAAGGTCATTCAAGGTCATGTATTTTGGGGTCGGTGGAAAGGCGACAAGGGACTAAATAATACTGTATAATAACGTTGGCCTCATTTCCAAAGGTGCCGAAGGCGTAGTGTCCGAAAGCCCTGAAAATCAATGTTTTCGATTACCACACTGTCGTTTGACGCCCTCTCTTCAGTATACCACCGTGAATATCTAGAGTCACTGGACTGCATCGTCGATACAGTTTCCGTCTATCTTCATTCAAATTTTCTTGGTGAGCTCCGAAAGACGCGTGTGCTTTGAAACAGACTGCGTAATGACGATTCAAGGTCATCCAAGGTCGTTCACTTTGGCACCAATGAAAAGCGAGTATGCGAGTTCCTATTGGTCATCAATAGTAACCTCGGTCCTATCCTGCCCCGTTTCAGAGATATTGCAGGTTTTAATCCTGAGAAGAGCGATCCCACTCTGCATGTTCCACCTGAGTTTTCGGGGTGTTCCCCTTGGACTAGATTGCCGACGTTGTGGCTCCGAGGGGCGAAGACCCTAAGCTATAATTATTCGTGTAATTAATTTCGAACTAGTCCAGCCTATGCTCACGGTACCACAACGTTACAGACGAACGGACGAACGGACTGACTGACGGACGGACAGACAGACAGACAGACGGACGGATGACTTATGATAGCAATACTGCGCTAGCACTACGTGCATCGCGCGGTAAAAAAAGCTGGCAGATAGCCAGCTTTGTCTACCGCACACAGTATTAACAGAAAATTAACGAAGAATAAATTAAAGATAACAAGAAAGCCATGCTGTTGCAAGGAAAACGTGCAATGCCGCAGCTGTTCTTTTCGATTTAAAGTTCGCCGACAACATTTTGCATTGGATGATAGGAGATTAGGGGTGTGCGGGTCTACCCGTACCCGTGAGTATACCCGACCCGACCCGTACGGGTACCCGTATGGGTAGATGTCTTACGGGTCGGCCGGTCGGGTCGCGGATACGGGTACGACGTCCACGGGTACGGGTATACCAGCCTACCAGGTTTTACCCATAGGCCTAATTTTGCTAAAGACTAACGTTCAGATTGTTTTTTTACAATTCGGAAGTCGGCTTGCGAATTACAAACTGATCAATCTATAACTTGTATATAGGTTATGACGACGCATGCACCAAATGTTTGTCACTACAGAAAAAGATTAATTTTTTTATTGCAATGCAATGGCAGAGGGAGGGGTAAGCCGCCACATGCCTATTATACCTAGTAATGGTAATCGTACGGGTATGCTACGGGTACGGGTATACCCGCGGGTTTGGTCGGGTCGGGTAGACATTTTCAGCGCGGGTCGAGTACGGGTGACGGGTAAGCATCATCAGATATACGGATACGGGTCGGGTAGCTAAAATGGTAGGCCCGCACACCTCTATAGGAGATGCCATTCATTAAATGAATATCTAAATATTTTAATATATTGGAATATGATAATACACTGCAAGACAATTAATACCATTTTTGTTGCTCTTTTCTGTACTTTTTACAACGCGATGCACGTGCAAAGCGCGGTATTGCTATCGTAAGTCGTCCGTCCGTCCGTTCTTCCGTCTGTCTGTGACGCTGACGTACCGGGTCTTTGCTCCTCGGAGCCACAACGTCGGCAATCTAGTCCAAGGGGAACACCCCTAAAATTCTGGTCGAATAGGGGTTGGGTCGCTGTTCTGACCAACAGAAGTCGCATAGGCCTACGCGCTTTCGCGTGGTGCCAAAATCAACGACCTTGGATGACCTTGAAGGGCCATTATGCACTGCGTTTCAAAACACGTGCGTCTTTCGGAGCCCACCACAAAAATTTTAATGAAGATAGACCCACACTATCAGTGGCAAAGATGTAGTGCAAAGACTGCAGTTTCTGGCAATATAATGTTCATGCCGATATTCGCTGAGGTGAGATAATCGAAAATGTGGATTTTCGGGGCTTTCGGACGTTACGTCTTCGGCGCCTTAGTAAACGAGGCCAACATTGTATTTTAATTCCTTGTCGCCTTTCCACTGAACCCAAAATACATGACCTTGAATGACCTTGAATGGCCATTTTAGATTAAATTTTCACTATTACGAACTTTTTTACCTATTTACTGTGGAGTCTGTTCACACACGTGACCAGCGGAGATGTGCGGATGTGCGGAAGCGGACCGTGATCCGCAGAATATTTGTGATTCGCGGAAAAACGTGCGGATCTTTCGTAGACGCGACATCGTTGGAACCTTAACAAATAAGGCCAACGTTAGTATTTACTTTACTTAGTCCTTTCTCCTTTCCACTGACTCCAAAGCACGTGACATTGAATGACCTTGAATGACCTTTTTGCGTTAAATTCTATTTACGCAGATACACATGTATGTTTGGAGAAGTCTGGCTTTCGAAGCTTGCCTACACTTAAACTTGTAATGAATGTTGTCGGCAAACTTTAAAGTTTCAACCGAAGAGAACATCGCGCGCTTTCCTTGCGACAGCATGGCTTTCTTGTTTTTGTAATACTTTCAGCCCTGTTTGGCCATCATGGGCAACGGAGTGGCATCTGGTAGGCCTAAATACTGGCACCGTGATAGGGGCCTACTGGTAAACAGGTAATTGTTTAAAGAGAGATGAAATGAGAGAACTGAGAACATTATAAGTAATGGACTTGGAAAAGAGCCTTGGGATCACCGTACAACGAAGCTGCTTTCGTATAATGTCAGTGTGTTACAATGTTATTAATAGTGTCTAGACCGACACAGACTTACTGCAGAATCTGCTTTGTAAGTTGCTGCAAACACAGCATTGAAAACCCATTCACCAGGTGGCGACACGACATTGTAGTGACCACAGACATCCCGTGACTGTTGTGCCGTGGAATTGGTTACACGTAAGTGGCGCAACCACCAGCTGGGACGGATGCCATGGGACATGTACTCCTAACTTTTTTCGCAGTTTGATGTGGTCATCGCACCAAACAAACATAAAGCAATTGCAAACAATTTTAATGCTTATTGAATATATAGCAGATATGTGAATAAATAGTTCAAAATTAGGCCTAGTGGTGACTGGAAAAAAATGGTAACATATATCATGGCTTATTATAACCAGTTTACTTTCTTAGTTACATCTGCTTTTTGTAAGTGGTTTATAATAACTCTGGCGAAGCAGAATTACTGAATGATTACCCACTCGTCCCCCTGGTGGTTACGCCACTGCAAACAGCTGTTACTGACAAAAGGAAAGAGCTTTGCCAGTAGGCATATTCAGCATACAGGTAGACAGTGAAGGCCAATTCGTTATTCGTTAATGTATATTAACATCGCACAAAATCTGATCTGATATCCTTGCTCTGTGGCTTTAAAATAAAATAAAGTAAACAATGCTTGCTGTCCTGGAAATTCAGAAAATCGCAATAAAATAATTATTTGATTTTATTTATAACTAGTATATAGGCCTATGAAAATGTTAATAGCTGTAGGCCTAATTAACAAAAAAAATCTTGAAATTCTCAAGACTTTTTCGTCAAGACCAATACTATTTTTGTCCTCAATGCGCCTAGAGACCAAGAGACTTGGTGTGGAGGACTACTTCACTGGATTAGGATGCTGCTGATGCATTTTCGAGATGAACGATAAGTGATTTTCAGATTTCAGAGGAACAGGCTGACTGGCTGAGGCTAGTGGTCAAAGATTAGGGCCTACATCAGATGATGAGCGAATACTCCAAGGACGTTGAAGAGTACATATAGGCCTAGGTCAGTTAACTTTTGAGTGGTTTTATCAATCAGTCAATCAATTAGTCTATATTTGATAGATAAATTACTTTTCTAGTCATAATCTGATTCTGTGTTCATTATCACGCCATCTCCAAGTCCAAGGATAGTTTTCATTCTTAATCGGTTCGCACTGTTTTGTTTGTACTGAAGTCAGTACCAGTCGCCACCAGACGGAGCTACATGAGGCTATTTCGACTCTGGTGGTCGGGTCACTGATAGGTCACTGCTAGACAAATGCACCATAATCAATCGACGTCCAGCGCCGCTGATCGGCGGTGGTGGGTCACGTGACCTCGTCAGCGAACGTAATGTTTCCCGCCCGCTGTTATACAGTGGCTTGATTCTGTCACAGCCCACCCACAGTGAAAATGTGCTCTAGAACGAAGTTGCTCGCACAGACCGGGCATCACGCGAAGCCCACGCAAAGTAATTAATGTACGATAAGTGTTACTTATCGCCTCGCTGTCCGAATATCTGTGGGCTTTTGTGAGCAGTGGTTACTACCATAGAGCAATTAACCGGACAGTGTGACATGATCAGATGACACTGGTATTCACGCTTTGACTCTAATAGTCAGCAAAACGTTGCATGATGTGTGCGCTATCTGTCAGTGCCAGGCAGTGTCGTAGGCTACGCAGAGGGGGTTATTTTGGGGGTTCAAACCCCAACAAACCCCAACTGAGAATGATTTTTCAGAACAAAGTTATAGAGTTATAGCACAGTACCATACTAAAGCATGTGAAGTTATATCAGTCTTTCTGTTTTACCTGAGTGACTATTGTTTTTGGGCGCACTATAAATATTCTGCTACTACTAGCCTACTACTACTACTACTACTACCTTTTTCGTTTGTGTGTGTTCTTATACGGCAAAATGTGTTATTTTTTACTTCAAAATGCCCCGGCCGGACTCGCTGGGGAGCTTACAGCGCTCACCCAGACCCCCAGCTGAATTAATGGGAAAGAACAAGATGGAAAGAGATGAGGAATTTGAGGAATTGGAATGGAAGGGGAGGAAAGCGAGAGTAATGGAAGGGAAGTGGAAGTTTGAATCCTATTGAGAAATCCCGTTGCCGTGACACTGAGAACGTGAATTTCATTAACAAACAAGGAAACTACTTGGAATCACAGTTGAAGATTATTTCTTCATTATTATTACAACAAGTTGCTTTGTTACTCATGCCGATGTAGTCGCGCCAGCTTGAGTAGGCCTAGGGCGTTTATCTGCAGTGTACGTATGTGCGTGTGTGTGTATGTGTATGTGAGCGCTCTAAAGCAAAGACCACTGAACGTATCATCACCAAACTTGGCCGGTGGATAGTACGCAACAAGTCGTGGTCACCCATTTTATTTGAGGTCAAATGTCACGGTCAAGGTCGGCATAAGTTTGCACTCTTCTGAGTGTCAGTCCTCTAGTTATTTTGCATGATTACGTCGTTTGTAATTAATTGAAGGTCATAACTTCTTAAGAATTTCAGCGAGCGCTAATCTACTATGTTACTCATGTTATCGAAAGAAAATACCGTTAAGCATGTTCATCAGTCCTTGCAAGTGCTTGAATTATTCGGCCCACCCATTGATTTTTCGGCTCGGCCCGTTTTTGGCCGACCGTACTATCGGTCGCACCTTTGTTACAGGATGTCGTCTGTCTGTCTGTCTGTCGTCTGTCTGTGACGTTTTGTATCCAGGCAAAACGGCTGGACCGATTTGCATGAAATTTTCAGGGAAGGTGTGGACTGACCATGGGACGA
>Ga0209679_1000598_pt1 | contig 13409 bp, 9 predicted proteins | sample WorMetHEROISLAND_4_FD_187408 | JGI IMG/M metagenome (GOLD analysis project Ga0209679, IMG submission 187408) | Marine gutless worms symbiont microbial communities from Max Planck institute for Marine Microbiology, Germany - Olavius sp. 2 HERON... ...
TAGCGCCACATTAAAGGTTGAAAAATTCTAAAATGGCAGTAAATGCCTGATCTGGTTAAGTAAACAGGTTAATTTTTACTCAATAACTGGAAGTGTCATAATTGTACCCATACTCAATGAGAAAAGTTGACTGTCGTGAAATAAGTGACGAATTCAACTATTTGATTCGACATTTACCGCTGCATTAGCATGTTACTGCTTAGTGTGTCGGTATTTACTACTGCAATGGGTTTATTGTATGCATAATTGCCGGATGACGCAAAAGTGAAAAATGACGATTTTTTTATAATAGAAATAATAAAAAATGACGATTTTTTTTATAATACAAATAATATATTAATTACTGTTTCTATGTGTAGGAGTTAAGAAATGGTCATGGAGATGCCAAGTCCTCAGTGTGTCGGGCAGGAGTTTGTTAGGCAGTATTATACTCTGCTGCATCAGGCACCAGAACATATGCACAGGTATTCTTAGTCAGTTCTGTCATACAGGTATTGTACAAATGTTAAGTGATATTTTGGAAGTTAGATAAATGTTACTTATTTATTGCTTGCATGTTATGGGATACTTGTCTTAGTATAAACTGTGTTATGTGTTCATAAGTTAAGTGACTTATTTTACCTGTCTGTCTGTACACCATGAGTCAAAATAACCAAGCCACCAAACTAGTGTCCGTATCTTTTCCAATATTGACTTATTTTCAAAAGGTCAGTGCTGTGTTCAGTTTGGCGAACCAATCGTATGAAGTACCAAAATTACTACCACCAGTTTGGCGAACTGACTGTATGGAAAAAGAAAAGCAAGCTGAACCAAAATAAATTACTAGGATCAGTTCACTGAAACAAATGCCACATGCCAAAATTACTACAGCCAGTTTGCCAATATGCAACATTCAGAGATGTTTTCCTGAACTGAATGTAATAACTTTTATCCATTGTTACTAGTTAGCGAGCTGACTGTATGTAGTACCGAAATTACTACTGCCATTTTGCCAAACTGACTGACTGTTTCACTGGCTCATTCAGCAGGAAATTTGCAATAAAGTAATAATGAAAGATCCAACTACATCTCAAAAATGTGTCACTACACTGCCGTGTGAATGAAATATTAGTTTTCAGAAATTGCACCAAACAAAAGCACAGCAATGGCAGACCAGGCACGCACACATTGAAGGGCATGTGACTGCAGTAGATGAGCCGATACTAAGCCAAGAAGATGAGCTACAAATTTACCATTCAGCATGCCAAATAGCACAGTCTGCTGTTATATGGATTGTTTTGCAGGCAACAGATGACTTCTTGTTTTATGTGTTGTGTTACAGTCATTATTTGTATGGCATTGCTGGCAGAATTTGTTGATGCTGCCTTTGAGGGTTTTGTTTCATTATTGTAGATTTTACAGCCATGATTCAAGCTTTGTGCATGGTGGTATTGAAAAACCGGGAGAAGAATTGCCTCCTGTAATGGGACAGGCGGTAAATAGTGGACTTATATTTATATTGACATAGATTAAGTTCTTAATGATGGATTTTGTTATTTCGTTATTGGACATCTGATGTTTATTTTGTATTGCCATTTGCAAATGTATGCAGTATTCTTGTTGTTTTGTGGTATTTAAATTGTGTTTTTGTGTCTCATAATACAAGGCTATCCATAAGAAGATCATGTCACTTAATTTTCGAGACTGCCATGCCAAGATTCGTCAGGTGGATAGCCAGTCTACCATCGACAAAGCAGTAGTGGTTCAGGTGACTTCTGTTTGTTGCATACTTAATTATTTATTGTTATTTTCATCATTGTTGTACATGTGTAGTGTATGATTACTGATTATGTTTAAGGAAGTGCAGTCAATTACAAAACTTGACAGTTACAAGCAATGATATAGTAAACAGGCTTGAAGCTGGGAGTAAGTCTTTTGTTTGTTTGTTTGGGAAGTTACTTCGTACTGCTATACTGGAGTTATGTCTCTAGAGTTACGATTATAGTTTTATGCACTGGCAGTCTGGCAGAGCAAAGTCTATCACCTGATGTTTCCAGTTGACTATTACGACGGCATACTTTTCGTATTATGTTCACAGTTAAACTTGGAATTGTTTTAGCTTTTCTTAACTCCAGGAAGACCTTAGCAGTTTAATTGACACTATGTGTTAACTTTGTCCCAGAATGTATGTAGTCTCAGAATGAAAAGAATAAAAGTGTGTTGCACTGTATGTATTTTAGCTGTGGGTAAGAGGTAGGTAGATTGTGAGAATTCCATAAATTGCAGCTGATGACTAATGATTTTAACAAAACAGAATTTCTAAATGTGCTTTTTATGTGACATAATGAGCTCATTGGAATGCCACTGCAGGTAGCTGGCGAGCTGTCAAATGCTGGTCAGCCTATGCGTCGTTTCATGCAGACTTTCATTCTTGCGCCTCAGTCACCCAAGAAGTACTATGTTCACAACGACATATTTCGCTACCAGGATGAGGTTTTTCACGACGTTGCTACAGACAGCGAACCTGATGCTGCTGGTGAGTTTTTGCCGTCAGTGTTACTTCTTTTTACTGAAGTGATATGCAGCGAGTGTATTGTATTGTAATGAAAATTAATAAAATTAATTAAGCACACTAACCCCTACGCTGTGCATGAGGAGATATTCTCGTCGTGAGATTACTTACGACGAGAATATCTCGTCGTGTAGTAAAGTGCTGCTGCATTTACTGCACATGCGGAATTTTACTGTACATAAGGCAGTACAACATACACTGTGTTCGGAAAAAAGAGTACAGTAAACTGTGTATAACTTTTTAGAAAATTTAAATATATTTTCATAATTTTTGGCACAAATCATCCCATTACTGACAGAAAAATGTCATGTTTGAATAATAAAATAATAATTGGATAACCAGAAATATGGAAAGATCATCTGCAATGGTTTAGGCATGCAGGCCTAACACGAATAGGCCTACCATTTAGAATAGTGAACTGCTGCAAATGAGGAAGAAAAAGCAAAGAACTTGAAAGTCTTTAGAACTCGACACGAGACAGAGTACTGTATGCCCCCACCTGTACAGTGATGGTTCCAGCATATGTTATTCCACCATGACTTTGAACGTTGACCTTTTTCACCCCATATTGTGAACCATTAATCTAGAGCTGTTCCACAGTGCATCGTTGATAGTGACGATTTGATGGAAGAAAGACATGCGGAGAACCAGGAACAATGATGCTGCAGTGGATGAAGGAAGACGGAGGATGGAAGAAAGGACAGCGAGTTTAAGCAGTTAGCACAAGACAGAGAGAAGTGGAGGAGACATGCCTGTAGGTGTAGGCAGAGAACTAGAAGATGTATCATTGTATGCGTCGTGCAGATTTCCCATTCCATTCTTTAATAACTGTTTTGCTGTTGTTTGCAATTGGTAAAATGCAGAACTCGAGACAGCTGATGATTATGAAGGTGACGCTGCTGGCACGCAGGCAGATGTGAACTGTGAGCAGCAGCCGGACACAGTGGAGCAAGTCAGGTACAAACAGTACACTTCTGCCTGGTTTTTGTAACTCGAGTTATCCTAAGGATCTCGATTTATTCCTGGAACAAGAAACAACAGCGTTTTAGCAACACAGATCTCGGGTTATCCTCGGAATAGCTCGCCCAAAGTTATCTTGGCGTTATTGGTGGGATAAATTCCGGACAAGAAAAATGGTCGCTCACTGCAGTGATGACGACAATTTGTGCGAATTGGCTGACGCGTATACATGGACTTATTCCCACCAAGGCATCATGCCAATCCGTTAACAGATTTGGATGAAGTCAAGTTTCGTGACAATTTTGAGATTCCGGTCTTTTTTAAACAGTTTGGTATCCATGACAAATGAAACTGGTACTAAGCTCTATAGACATGAATATTCTTGTCTATGCTAGGCGCGCTGATCATGACGTAACGTAAAGAAATTATGCCAAGCGATAGACAACCTGTGCCAGGTCATGTGGCCTTGTTGACCAATCAGATGCTTGTTTACATACACCTCTGACTTATCCCGTGAAAAATTGTTTCGAGAATACAAAGCGTTGCTAAAACACTAAAACTTAACCCGAGGATAAACCTCGGAATATCCTCTGATCTCGGAATTACTAATCCGAGGTTTATCCTTCGTTTCTAAAAACGGGCATTAGAGTGTGAATTAGTAATGGTTAATGTAACGAGTTAAAATTATATTTTTTGCTGTTTGTTGTTTTGTTTAAATTTTATGAAAATTCACTGCTGATAATTTTAATACGGAGATGTCCTCAATAGACGTGTTAAAAATGATTACTTTATTCTGTTGTATTGTTCAGTCAGTAGCTATTATGGGCACTACTGATTTAGCCTATTGTCACTGAGTGAAAACAATTTTGCATTCATGTCTGTAGTGACTCCCTTTACTGTTTTTCTTTTGGTTGCTGGATAAAACGTGCTGTCAGCCCGTAAAAGTCTGAATTACCATTTCCAAAAATTCACTTTTTTTTGGCATCCCGCCTGATCTGGAGTGATTTTGGAAAAATGGCCAGTTAAACAAAAATCCGAACTGTTGGTAGTCTGTCCTGATGAGAATAATGAATTCCACTACTGTGACTTCTGTTTCAGCAATGGCAATGCGTGCCCTGCAGCAAGTCTTGAGCCAGAGGTGAAGCTAACGGCAAGGGAGCCTGGTGCAGTGAGAGAAGCGGAGATGACGGTGGCTATTGGTGAGTCAGTGAACGTGCAGAAAACGAGTGCTGAAGGAGAGATGCCGTCAGTTTCTCCGTCAGTCAGTGAGGCTGTACATCAGTCCGGCACTGCGACTGTGCAGCACGCCAGTACTGCAGCAGCAGCAGCTTTGCTTTCACAGTCCGTGGCATCTCCATCAACGTCTACTGAAACAAAAGGTATATATAGATGTCTGTCTGTCTGCTGTAGCTTTCTTTTGCCCCGTGTGGGTTTCAGGGCCCATGTGTGTTATCATTGTAGAATAAGCCCACCTCATTTCCTGGCCGAGTGTCGTAAGAGACGACTGAACCAGGGTAGTTTTGTTTTGCTGTTTTTTAGGTTGTTTACTTTATCTGATTTGTATTTAGTTTCTGTATGTTTATTTTCCTGTACTGCTTTGTTTGCTAGTATCAGTCAAGTGATTGGCTGTGAAGACCGCCTCTGAAATAACCTATTGTGTGTCGGGTTGGGCGTTAAACTCTACTCACTCACTCACTGCTGTAGCTTTCGTGTTTTATCTTTTGAAAATGTACTGTCTGTATTCCGTTGTCATTATTCGTTTATTTTGGTGATTAGTGATATGTAACTGCTGTTATTGAATGCAGTATTGGAGCCACCGAAGCAGGTGTCGTGGGCAGCCTTGGCCAGCAAGAACATGACTTCTGCCACTGTAGTACAGGGATCTGCTGCAAGCCAGCCAAAACCTCAGGCTACCGTAAAACCAGAAGTTAAGCCAGAGACAACACCCACGACTGCACCACTGCCGCAGAGGTGACTGTAGATCAAACTAGTCATTCGGCTTTTAAGTGTAGATGAAAACAGGTTCGTCCAATGGCTGTGATAATATTACTGAATGTATAATTATTAGAGCTGTCGAACGATTAATTTTTTTAATCGCGTTAATCGCACGATTAATTATTTTAATCGCGCGTTAACGCATTAATTAACGCGTCAATTCGACAGGTATAGTTCATGTTGTAGGTTGCCGTTAGTGAACGACTGCACGTCTTGCTGTTCACGACTCATCTACAAGATGCAACCACTGTCGAACATGCCGTCAAACGATGATGCACAACTGACAAATTAATATTAATATTAATTTATATTAATAAATCGAATATTATTCGATCGTCAAATAACCGCAGTTCAATTGCATGTTGGAACCCCTGCTTCATAAAAATTACGTATGTGCGTTAATTTTTTTAATCGCGATTAATTCTTTAACGCGTTAATTAACGCGTTAATTCGACAGCTCTAATAATTGTGTGAATTTGTGAGAAATTGCATTGCTCGTCAATGATTTGTGGCAGTTATTTGCTCTGAGTTGACTAGGAGTTAATACCACTGTATTCATGTCAGTAGTGTGATGACTGAAGTGCTGACCTGTCGCAATGAATTTGGTCGTATGCATAGAGCGCCACGCAGTGAACAGCGCATATCGGTCGATCGTGATAGTGGAGTGGTCGTTGGAACTGCCGCTGGTGATGGCGAGGACTCAGTCAGGAGGCCACGCTATGCCGACAACGTTCAGATATTCGTTGGAAATCTCCCGCATGTTTTTACCGACCACGAGCTGCGAGACTACTTTGAAAGTTAGCATCTTTAGAGAGATTTGTTGCAATAAACTAATGAGTTTAATTTTTTTTATATATACCCTCGGTAGTATAGGTCCCGAGGGTTGAAAACAAAAGTTAAAAACTGATCAGCTGGAATGGCTAGATCTCGTCCTCAGGGGTTGTGAGTTTAATTGTTTGGGCTGTTATTGTGTAAAAATACTTTATTTGGATGATGAAATGTGTCTTTTTGTATGATATATGAATAGAATGAACGGAATGATGTTTAATCATGCTGTGTAACACAGAAATTTTATAAGTTCTGTAGTTTTATGATTTGTAGTGTTATATATGCCTGTATATTATGCAGTTGTGGACATGCTAACCTTTTCAGTTACAGTTACTGGTTAGTCCTTTTACCATATATTTACTACTACTACAGCTGTTACTATTACTTTCCATTTTTTTAACTAGATAGTTTTTCCACTGTTACTCCGGATTAGGCCGAGTCCCCAAAAGTCAACTCGTGGGAATTGTTTGAACAAGACTTTTACTGCCTGGATGCCCTTTCAGTTGCCCAGACATCATCGGAGCACTACCAACTAATGTCAGTAATATAATAGCACCTGTCTGGTTTTATTAGGCATCCCACAGTTATAGTGTCATCCTGTATGGAGTTGATGGATATATCCATCTCTCAGAGTATTGCTATTATTTTGATGTACAAGATGAAATAGATTGGATGTCGTCAGATACTGGTTATGTGACAGACAACCACGAAGTTTTCTGTTTAAAACAGATCTTGTTTAATTAGGGAAAAATGTTGGTGATCAGGTGAGTGTTATAATTTGCAGCTGTAGTTGTTGCATTTTATTTTGTGTCATGTTTGTACTTGTGCTTTAGAGTTTGGTGCTGTCATCGATGTTCGTGTAAACAGACGAGGTCCAAGTCGTGATGTTCCGGTAGGATTTTTGCTTCCTATACTTGACAGTAGTTCGCAATATAAAATTCTGTGTTGTAGTTGGACATGTTGTTACTGTAGAAGCTGTTATAAAAATTATTGTAGATGGATATCAGCTGCTGAATAAAGTGGATACAGATATTCTCTGTCTGGTTACAATTGCTCAGACTGTGAGGTTACAAAAGTTTGGATGAGATGTGTAGTGTTTCTTAAACGTATACTTTCTGCATATATACGTTTGGCCATTTATGTGCACTGCAGCGATGGCATGGTGTATGAAGTGAAAAACTTAGACTTTCACTTTTTGTGTAGAATTTTGGCTTCGTGGTGTTCGAAAACCCTGAAACCGTACAGAAAGTATTGGAACAAAAGGTAAGTTGTAAGAAGGCAAGTACAGTATGCGGCAAAAAAAGTATCCCCTAAAGTTGTTTGCCATTTTCTAAGCCACCACTTGGAATTTTCATGTGAAATTTTACACATTTATAACTTGTTCGTATCCTCATAAAAATGCCAAGCGGCATTTGATTGCCTTCAATTACTGCAAAGTTACGGAATTTGTGTGACCACCTAGTGATTTTTGCACATTCAAAAATCTATGTACGGAAAAGACTACAGTGATATAAATGAGTAACGTTGTCGAGTTGATGATGCCAGAGTGACACAAACTTCGTAAACAATAAGTCTGTCTGATTTGTTCGTTGACAGTTTCTTGGTGGTTTTGGTAAAGCATTTGTTGACGCTACCACCATAAGCTAGCAAGCACTGTAGGTGATCTGGGATAACCATCCACAGTGAACGATCGCAAGATTGAGAAGTAAAACTTCACTCAGCAATTAAATTGCACTCAGCAATTAAATGCGTGCATGAAAGCTGACGATGAACACTTCAGAGTATCGGCGAATTCTTTATTTTGATCAATTCACGATGGACTTTTTGTGTCACATTACAGAATATTATGCATCTTTCGTTCTGCAAACATTCATTCCGTGAACGTCAGAAATAACTATATGGTCACACAAGAAATGTAATAACTTTGTCATAGTTAACAATACAGTGCTCCTTGCCAATTTTGCGTGATTATGAATGAGTAATAAGTGTGTGAAATTTCATGTAAAAATTCGGAGTGGTTGCAAAGTAAATGGCAAAAAAGTTTAGGGGATACTTTTTTGCCGCACACTGTAGAGTATATTTATTGCATTAAAATGTCATACAGTTAACGAAAGTAAATATTTTCCATTGTTGTGCTATATGATCAGATGACTGTGTGTTTACGTTGAAAGAAAAGAAGAAGGATGCATAACTCAGAAAATTAATGAGATTGGGATGATTCATCTTGATGGCTAGGAAGGTAGATTACTATGGTTTGATGCGGTAGTAGGGCTACACAAAATTTATATAGCGTTGGCAAGATTTATATAGCGTTGGTTCTCCTTTACTGTACGGGACTCTGTGTCTGCTTTTCGGGTCAAGCTCGGCGCTAATGACCTAAACTGTGTTGATGTGCTGTTAAACCCTATTCACTCACTCACTGGACATACTGAATGTAAAGATTATGCTGACTGGATCAAGCAGTGTATGACGATGATCTACAGAGAGACGATGTCTGAGGAACATAGATCATGTCAAGGTGTATGAAAAGTTAGGCTTGCCCTGCGTGGATGTGCAGGTTAGGACCAATAGAAAATGAGAATTAAGGGGCAACTTGCTAACCATCAGAATTGTGTGGTGTGTGTCTGTGCTATAATTATCGCAATGTCACAAGCCAAATAATGACCATATTGCTAATGATTCAAGTACATTCTGGTTAAATGGCTGGATGGATCCAGAATGCCACTTGGCACGTGTTGGTCGAATCCAAAGACGAGTTAGAATGGGATCTGAGATTTCAGCCATTCATGTTTGCATAATAAATATATCTTATATTATCTAAAAATACGGGGCACTGTGATCGTAATCCCGTGTTTGGACTTTACTGTTATTTCTGCCATTTCATCATGTGACTGTCATTATCAGCATTAATGCAACTATCAAGAGTTTTATGATACGACCTAAGGTCTGTATGGCCTGTGCCTGTTGTCGTATTAGTCATCAGGTTGATAGATATTAGATGCACAGACAGACAGACAGATGGACTAACAAACAGACGGATATTGAAGTGCAGCCATCAATGGTTGAAGTGATACAATGCAGTTACATAACACGAGTAAAATATTACCATGAAAGCAAAAAAACAGTGTAACTTAATAAGTGTGGCTGTCATTTACTGTCGTAAACAAACGTTCGTGTGAATATTATGCATTAAAAACTTACTAGAAATGCAGAATAGTACCATATCTTGTCCATAACGTAGTTTTACCAAGAAGAAGTTGATAGACACAGGTTGGCTGTAAAACTGAGTGTGGAATACTATTGGCTGTGAGCCTTTGTTTTGCACGTTGCAGCCGCTGTTCATCATGGATGGCAAATATCGACTTAACGTTGAAGAGAAGAGGCAGCAGGGTGTTGGCGGACCAGTCCGTGGCAGCCCTCGTGGCAGCTATCGTGGCTATCCAAGCAGTCGTGGTAGCACTGGGCGTGGTGGTTGGCGTGGGAGGGGACGAGGAGTACGGAGTTATGGGCCAGGTAGATCTAGCGACGACGATAATTCCGGTGACGAACCACTTGCACATTAGCAATATTTAATACATAACTTTGTTTCCATTGATGCAGTCGGCTGGCTTTAAATAGTTATGCAATTATTTGTTTTATGTTTGGCTTCACTTGAACCGGAAATTGTTTGACAGTGAATACTGTTGCTGTTGTTGAGTATCTTCAACCGTATTTAATTTAACAAGACTTGTGGCATTAAAATATGGTTAATGTCCCATTGTCATACAACCTAGTTAAATGTTAACAGTTAACGACAGGGTAGAATGTTGTCTGATAAGGCCTCAGAGGTATTACAGTAATTAATTTGTGTTGTCCTTTGGAGTGTGGAACATGAAGTTGTGTGGAAGTGAAAGTGTGCGGAATGTACAACAATTCACCACGTAGCTCTTGTATGTGAAGATGGTGCATTTTGAGTGTAAAAGCATTGCTACTCTGCGTACTTGTATACAAACTAGTCTCATGATGTTTGTGATCATAGTGTGGTTTATTACGTGATCTGTAAAGTTTAGCTACCCTGTTTAGGTCTGCCTTATTACGTTTTCTTGTTCATAGAGACTTTCCCAAAGATAATTATTATGTTCTTGCGTCACTTATGGCATCAAAATCTGTAGCTTTTGCATGTATTTGCCAAACTATGTGGCACAGTAATTTGTATGGGTAAAGTTTTTGTTGGCAATCCACGTGAATCCACTATGAAATGTGCCTGTTTAGAATGCGTGCACGAGTCGCATAATTTCTTGGCCTACAGCAGATTTTTGAATTTACTTAACAGTATCCAGACTTAGTAATGGAATTCATCTAGGTGGTTTGCACAGTTTTTTAAACCAGATTTTTGTTATTTTGAATGTGATGTCGCATTTTTGTCAGATATTTTTCTTCGTCATGGCCATAGTAGAAGTTTGCAGTGTGAGTTGTGTTCGTTTTTTGCAGTTTAGGTTATGTAAAGCTGTGGACAGAATCTTCGCCACATATGTTGAATATTTTGCATTTTGTTATTAATACTATATGTCGCAGTGAGCGGCAGTGGTGCTGCAGCATTATAGGCGTTCACTGAACTGTCTGTTGATTATGGTGAAGGTGCAACGAACGTGCCAAATGTACTGGTTTGCTGCAAAGTTTCAGTTTTTACCCATTTAAGTTGCTCATTGATTGTGTTTATTTGCACGAGAACTGTCAGCGTGAGTCGTTTATTGCATCTGCGATGAATACTGTTTTTATGTGTACATTTGCAAATTTGCGAGGAAACGAGGAAGCTTTTGAGTTGTAATTCTCTTATCGAGCAGCGGCAGATACTGGTTACATAATCTGTGTGCATGAACAGTTATTTTTTGCAGCATCCTATACAGATTTTGAGACATTATGTGTATGTAAAAAAATTCAGAGAATAAAGCTTGCTTGTTTAGTGTTATCAAGTATGTGGCTTTATAAGGACAGTTTAGTGGTTGAAAAAAACAGTATGCTAACATACCAGCACATCACATGGATTGATTTATATGCCTTAGCATTTTGGACTGATCTATGCACATGTTTGTGTAATGAGCCAACCATGTCAGATTAACCCATTATGCTTTTGGTCAGCGTGAGATGAAGCGTCATTGATTCATCAATATTATTGTAATTTGTGTAATATTGTGAATCATTTCGAGAGCGTTAACTGTTGTGTGGTATTTTTGTGGGCATACAGCTTCAGCGTGTGAAGAGTGGTGTCGATTGTGTGCTTCACGGAATAATTTATACACTTTTTTATTGTGCCCTGCAGACGGTGATGACTTTTGTCTAGTAGCAACTTCCTCGTTGCATGTCACTGAGACTGATTTTCTATTTCATCCTGAACCGTGTCGTAGTATTAGATTGATGAACATACCGTCTGCATCAGAAACAGCAGCCAACTTACCACTGAGGTTATTTGGTTGTCCAGTGTTTTTGCATAGGTTTATGTTGCCCTTTTTGTTTGTGCTAGTGGATTTTGTTAATGTGTGTGCTAGTTTTTTTGTTGTATAATAATTTGTTTTGATATCACAACAAGTGTTCCTTGTATTTATGGTTTTAAAAAAACTGCATTTTGAAGGTAGCAGTGCAATATGAGTGAAGTATCAAGTTCCCAGGAATTCACTGGTTCATGGAAGTAAATATATTTGGCAATTGAAATGTCTTATCAGTCCATAGCATAATCTTTACTGTTGTATTAATTTTCACCAGGTCCATTTCTGATCTCAGTGTACAGTGTCACAATGTGGCAGTGGGGAAGTAAACACGAGAGAAATGCTGAAGGAGGATATGGAATAAAAATGCATTTGTTTATAAGACGTGTGATAGTGTTTCAAGTTAAGATATATTTTTTCGGCAGTGACAGGGTTGATGGGCTGCTAATTATAGGCTAATTGCTTTTACCTCTCTAGTGCTGCTGATGCAGACATACCCGTTGTCCTTTGATAACAGTTCACTTAATGGCATGGTAGTTTTCGTTGGTAGACGTCAAAACCGTGAGGGTTGAGACCCTAACAACACCTTCGCTGCGAGTCTGCAAGGGTCTGCTATTGTCAAGACCTCAACTTTTTCATGGATTTGCACAGTGCATTAATATCTTAGGAAGCATTTATGAAATGCAGTAAATACACACTTATAGCATCGTTTCGAATCAAATAATGTCACAAAACATGCGTCATCAACCAGTATTAAGCCTACTATAGATGCCTGCAGTAAGTGTGGCTATTTTGAACTTGATACGAGCGTCGATGGGTAGCCAATGGAGTCTTTAGAGTGGATGAGCTGGAGTCCGTAGAGCTGGTACCTGTGACAACACGTGCAAGGGTATTTTGTGTGCGCTGGAAACACGAGATTTGTTTAGTTGGAATCCTCAGGAACTATGCGTCCCTGTGGAAATGTCCGAGCTGTTCCATGGATGTGGTCTGCGTCATCCAGTTGCCAACGGTGCACACAGCGGGGCAACAGATTTGTTTTTATGGGCCCACCGTGTGTAATAGTCTGCCAGTTGTCTGCGTGACAACAGCCTATCATTGAACACGCTTAAGTAAAAGTGAAAAGATATATGTGAAGATATATCTTTTCGAGTCTTACCATGTGACAGCTGACTCAGATGTCACATGGTTGAACTGACAAACACGTTCCAGTCTTTGTAATTCTGGCGCCATTTGTAGCATTTAGGCCTACTAATGTTCGAACTTACTTGATGTTACGATATCCATAGACCAAAATGTCAATGATAAAAACTATGCCGTTTAATTCTGCTAATGCCGCTAGAATTTCTCTGAAAAATCTCAAGCGCTGGACTCGAACTGTAACCTAAGGGTAGAAACATATAGTTGTCTATAATCGTACATTATTATGGCGTCCTCTGTGTAACAGAGGAACGTCCATTATATTTTACCTCGTTTTTACTGCGTGTAGTGCAAAGCACGGTATTTCTATCTGTAACGGGCAGGTAGGTATGTGACGACCGATTCTAAGGACTAGTAAATAGATCCAACCGATAACCTCTCACCCCTACACTGATCCACTACAGTTTAGTCCCATC
>Ga0209679_1000599_pt1 | contig 13402 bp, 7 predicted proteins | sample WorMetHEROISLAND_4_FD_187408 | JGI IMG/M metagenome (GOLD analysis project Ga0209679, IMG submission 187408) | Marine gutless worms symbiont microbial communities from Max Planck institute for Marine Microbiology, Germany - Olavius sp. 2 HERON... ...
TTATTACAAAATTCCAACTTCACCATTACACTGTCAGAAGAACTTCATTATTAAAACTTCATTATACTGTCACTCAGTAGGGTTCTTCTGACAGTGTGTAATGGTGAAGTTGGAATTTTGTAATAACCAGTGATCTTTGCGGTTTTATATCTCCAACCACAAAGTCACCCTTACAGAGTTTCTATAAACTGTGCAGTTTTTTACATAAATATTTGCTGTTTTATTGCCATACAAAATGGTAGCAATCCAATTAACATTAGCTTAGCTTAGGCATAGTTTCATCTTTTCATCCTTTCTGTACCATTATTTGATGAACGAAAGTTCATATTAACTCGTAGGTGGTGCGTCGAGCCTATATCTTTCGTACAGTCGAGCCTACGTATTCACAAGACCCCCAACTCTTTCATGAGCGCTTCACTCGTGAAGTCGCCTACACTCGATATCGAGTACGGCAAACCTGATGATAGTTAGCCGACATCCGCACGACACGACGTCATTTTGCTCATTGGCACATCGGCGCAACGTCTTTTTTGGACGTCGTTCTGCTCGTGCGCCGACGTCATGTAACTAAAGTTGTGTTGTTTAAATACATCTGTCATCTTATTCTGCAGCAAATGACGGCATCTCATGTTAATCACAATTAACTACACCACGTGTTTCATAAAAAACCACTTCAATTATTTATTATATCTTCACCAAATATCAACCGATTTTTTGCCGTGTATGGATAGCACTTGTCATAACATCCTTCTGATGAACATTTACAGAACTATCTCAAAACAGCAATAGCAACAGATGAGCTAAGCGTTGGCAACTTGGCGCTCAAACGTAAAACTGTTCAAATTCAACTGTCGTGGGCTGCCGGCCTATAGCTTGGCCTAGTGTGTCGCATTACTCATACTTTAGCGCCTCTGAGCTCAGCAGCAGCTGCAGCGCTACACGTCGCTTGCCGAGTCGCACGAGTCTTTTAGTAGGCCTACAGCGGTCCGCTGGCATGTTTTACTACGATAATGAAAGATGTTTATGTACTAAGCACAAAATTTCATCCGCATGTCTCAATCACTTGCTGATTTATGAGTATTTAGTGATTAACGTTATGTCAGTTATCTACTGCCTTTGCTTTTAATGAATGTAATAAATCTGAAAGTAAAACTATTTCCAGTAGGTCACTTTTGGTTTCTGCCAAATAAGCTACCGGTATATGCAGTAGGCGGTAGCGCCGGTAGGCCTAGTGACCAAATTATAGCCATGAAACAGAAATATAGAATGACAGCTGCTGCTGTCTCGGATTTTGTCAGAAGTGATAGCTCAAGGCAAAAGTGTGTCCGGGACGCCAGTTTCATAGTAGACTATGCCAAATTTTCTGCAAACACATGCAGTAACAATCGAGTTATAGCCGATAAACTAAATTTCAAAATGGCGGCCACTACTATCTTGGATTTTGTCAAAAACGTGAAAACGTTTTCGGGACGTTAGTTTTAGTCTCTACGTCAAATTTTATGCCAATGCATGCAATAGCGACCGAGTTGTAGCCGTTAAACAAAAATTTAAAATGACCATAGCCGCCATTTTTCAAAAAGTAAAATCTGAAGGTAAAATTGTGTCTGGGATGTTATTAGTCCATGTACCAAATTTGGTGTGAATATCTGCAGTAGCGACCGCGATATGGCCAATAAGCTGTATTTCAACATGGCGGCCGCCGCCATCTTAGATTTTGTCAAAAGTCAAACGTGATGATAAAACTGTTTTCCGTACATCAGTTTTAGTCTGTATCAAATTTTATGCCAATACGTGCAATAGCGACCAAGTTATGGCCATTAAATCAAATTCAAGATGGCGGCCGCCGCCATCTTGATTTTACTTCCCGTGTAAATTTTGGTCATGTGACCATTTTTCGGTTGTAGCTGTTGATATTCCTGCCAATTTTCATAAATGTACCTCAACCAACTGCTGAGTTACTGCATTTTATGGAAAATCCAAGATGGCGGCCGTCCGCCATCTTGAATTAGTATTACGTAATTTTGGACCACCACGAAGTCTTCCTGGCGACCAAAAGCTGCTTTTCAAATTTCGTGTCGATCGAATGTGTAGTTTCGAAGATATTGCCATTGGAAGGTTTAGCAAATTTGGCTTAAAATGCCTATTCACCGCCCAAAAATGTCAGTTTTTTTGGGAGTTTCGACCCTTAAACATTATCGGTCATTGTCGAGACCCCCAAAAGGCACTTCCTTGCGCGAAACCGCGTCAGACGAGCCATCATGCGTTAAAATCGGTTCAGTCGTTTTTGCTGTAGGCGACGACGAGAAAAAAAGGAAAGGAAAGGAAAGGAAAGGTACAAAAAGTCACAAAGTCCTTATATTTCACGTAATCGTAGAGAAGCCCCCTGTGAACAGATTTTAACCAAATTTCGCACATACGAGAGATATGGCGGACGTAATTATCTGTGCCAAATTTGGTGTTGAAAAATTAAGGGGTTAGAGATATACGGGGGTGCAAACTTCGGCGTCTCCCATTGAAACGGCTGGTCACCCTTACAACATTGCTGCGCTACCGCGCAGCCTGTGATAACGTGTAGTTTGTAACATTTCCATTCTTCTTTATGGTCGAGTTGCTGGACTTTTTGAACGCCCCTCATAGCGTTCGCCAGAGGTCAGCATCAGTCTTAGTTTACAATAAGTAAGCGTATCGGGTCTAATAGTCATTCTAAGTAAGTGAATTTTTACCAACAATCCCCGGCCCAGAAAATAAGTAAGTAAGCAAGCGAACCACGTCGCCTACCGGCTTGTTTCATTCTTAATTTACGACTTCAGCAATGATTATTCTTTATTGCCGGGTTAACTTACAAGTGAAATGCTGAAACACTTTGTAGTATTCACCATATTATTCAGTCCAAACATCAGAACACATCGTTAAAGATCGTACATAGGCCGATGCAGTCGCCACGGCCGGTGTGTGCATAGTAGGCCGATGCTCATCTACTGCACCGGCCGCAACGACCGTTGACGGCGATGCAGTTGCCGTGCAGTCGTAGTCACATAGTAGGCCTAATTATGCCGTTCAGCGCGGGTCCAGTGCATAGGCCTATATCGGCATCGGTATCGGATTGGCCGATATAGCCATGGCTATATCGGGCTATCGGATATCGGTGCTAAAGCCGTATCGGTCGTTCTGTAACTATAGGCTCTTTTTTTCTGGACATGGCGTACATTTACTCATTCTGTCCTATTGAGGGTAGAAGGCTGAGTTTTCCTGAGGTCAAGGTTGTTTGTAGTGGACTGAGTGAGCACTAAATTTCTGATACTGTGCATGCACTGCTATACTGCTTTTGTGATTTTTATTTCATAGGCTGGAAAACTGAATGAAGCTGTTGATATTTTACTCTGTTTGGAAAAGCAGACGAGAGCAGTAAGTAGTAGTCTGTTATACATTGGTGAAAGTAGTGTTTAGTATCTATCTATATATTTAAAATTGGACTGTAACGTGGACACATTGCCGCATACCACCAGACGGCCGATCGCATTTATCAGCGTCTGTGATGTCTGCCGCCGCCTTACTTGGCGATCTACGGCAGTGTATACCACGGCAATATGGGTCGCCAGAGTGCCCGACCCTGGCTGAGATCCAAGAGCCTCGCCCGACGTCCAGCAACTGTAAATCACTCCTTGAGCCTGTAGGCCTATATAGGATTACAATTATACGCTGGGCCTGTGTTGGCGTGCTCCTTGATGAGCCAGTCTTCACCCATGGCCAACTGTATGTCGCGTCGTCACGTTGTGGTGATCCACAGAACATTAAGTTTTGCGTTGTCAGACAGCCAACGTTGTATACGCCGAAGTCCTGTCTAACAACAGCTGATAAGTTTCTATTGTACGTATGTGTTGTAATTTTATTGTACATAACATTCACGTAATAGACTATACTGGCTACCTGTCAGTACATGTATTTTGTGCACGTTAATACCGCTATGGACTGTAGTTGTTGTTGTGTCCACCGTCCACGTTTTATTGGGCAGTGAAATAAGCTATACCGGTTTGGATCGACGAGCCGCAATCGCGCGAAGCGTTTAAACTGGCTATAAGCAACAGCTATGGATGAACCTCATTCATAGTTTTACAGCTGTGACATTTTCCATGAATGTCTGTTGTCTATGGCAAACTCACTCTTCTGTGAAAGCTGTGATTTTCCGTGAATTTCTGGCAGTTGTTTTCATTTGTAAAGATTTTCTAGGCACTGAGTATGACTGAGTTAGTCCGTGTCAATTTACTAATGAAGATAAATATGCAGAAAACAGAACAATTCTGCATAGGTTAGTATGTATTATGATGTTAGTTCATTTCATTACCTGGATACAAAGTGTTTTATTAGTTTCCATTGATATAATATTGGGATATAATATTGGAATAGAGCCCATGATATCTGTGTGAATTTTAGAAAATTTGCCCATGAATTTCCGTGAATTTGAGCATGTTGCAAAAAGCCTCCTAAAATTTTGTTTTTGTACCTCCGGCAAAGGAAGCAGGTTGTTTTCATAGCGGTTTGTGTGTGTCTGTGTGCAAAATGTTTCAAAAACTTATGAACAGATTTTTTTGGAATGAGTGGAACATGGCTAGGGACACAAGAAATTCGTTTTGGACAAAAACGAACAAAATCGCAAAATTTAGCATTTTGGAAAAAATGAAATCCACAGTTTTGGACGAAATTTGGACAAAAATGGCCAACTGGTCGCCGAAAAAATTGTCAAATTCTTTCACATTCGTTGGCATTACTGTAATGCTTTTACAGTTGAGTTGAAGGAAGGGATGCCTAGAATTATTGGGATGTGAATGGATTAATTTTCTTTCACAAAATGAGCGAATGCATCGAACTGCTGGGACCACATCGTGACGTCAGTCATTTGGGGCATACCATTTCGTAATCAGTCCATAAAAGACCACAAATAATTATTAATTATGTACCTGCACTCTAACTTTTCAATGAAACAAGTATACCGTAATATAATATATCATACTTTATGCACTATACAAATTTACAACTTACTTACTTACTTACTTATTCACACTTTTTCGTTATCAAGTTCAGCTGTTTTGTGTATCACAGTTATCTACCAATACGGCTGCGGCCGATTGTGAAGTGCGTGACGAGCGGAGATGTGACAAGCAGAGTAGCGAAATGTGATCAGCAGAGTATTTGGAATCTGCGGAAAAACTGTGGATGTTTCATAGACGCTACATCGTCGGAATCTTAAGAAATAAGGCCAATATTAGTATTTAGTACTACTTAGTCCCTTATCGCCTTTCCACTGACTCCAAAACACGTGACCTAGAATGGCCATTTTGCGTTAAATTCTATTTTGCGCTGGTACGTTTGGAGCTCTGAAGCCTGGCTTTCGAAACTTGGTTACCCTTAAACTTGTAGTGAATGTTGTCGGCGAACTTTAAACCAAAAACAACAGCTGCGGCATTGCGTGGTTCCCTTGCGACAGCACGGTTTTCTTGTTGCTCTGCTCACACTCTGCTTACATGTTCTGTCGATTACGTCCATCAGCATCCTCGGGATTTTCACGTCACTAGCTGACGGTCAGTTGCTTACTGTGCAGCAGTATATAACACTGGAAAGTGAGAACATGAGTAATGCAGTGGCGGCACTAGGTATAGACAAGGTAGGGCCTAGGCCCTACCATTTTTGTCCATTTGCTATATATGGGAGCGCACAACAGAACAAAGACTAATTTATGAGACAGTGTGTCAGTTGTGTCAAGTTGTGTGTATTTGTGTTGGGTAGCATGACACCCTAATGCTAATCATAATGGGCATTGGTTACTGAAAAACAAAAGTAGAATTACTTTTTTTTGTGCTTTATACGTTTTGCGAGTGATCCATAGTCTTGCTGTCCTGAAAGGTCATCCTGGATGTTTAAAATGCGAGAAAACCCTTTGGTGGTGGCCGGGTTCCGCCTTTGGACCCCACTGGGGGAGCTTACAGCACTCCCCCAGAACCCCTAGCTGGTGGGGATGGGGCTGCCTCCCCTCAACAAGAACCACATCCCCACTCTCGGCCCTTAGGACCTCCAACCTTGGCCCTTTGGGCCCCGCTCCTTGCCTCCCCAAATCCGTTTACCAAAATCCGCCTATGTAGTAAACTGAATTTATTTTAAGCCCCCCTTTTATAATACCTTATATAATGTTATATTATAATAGTTAAGCCAAATAGTTTGAGGCCCTACTAGTGTTGGAATTCCTAAAAATAACTGGGAGGATCAACCGAACGTGGCTAAACTCATGATAGTTGAAGAACAATAGGCTATATGCCTATAAGTATATGGGGGTTGAAAACTAAATACTAGAAAAAGCTGCACAGGGCATAGCCCAGTGCGAAGTATCGGCCTACGCGCGTAGTTGTAGACGCTGCGTTGCGGAACTTGCGGTGTATTGGAAAGAGCAGACTTGGCGGTCACAAAATTGCAAATATCTCCCACGATTGTGAACGGATTTGAAAACGGATTTCACCAATGGATTCAGCGTATTTTTCTGGTCGTAGTGGAGGCGAAAAAATTTTTTCCGGAAAACTTTTTTTTAAAATTTGGATCCACTTTGACGCCCTGTAGCGGGTAAACCGTTGGTGCTAGAGGTTTTGTGTCTGAGGTGGGCACTGGGCACTTCTGTGGCGTCTGCCCTAACTGCTGAAACCGGTTTTGAAATTATGAAATGTATGTGTGATGTCGATATGCGTGGCCGCGTGCGCATGGGGTCAAAATCCGAAATTTTCATGTTTTTCAATTCTGGCTACGCCCATGATAGAAATATTTCGATTTTTCGACGTTGTGCATCGACAGTAATGGGAAACACGTTAATTGAGCCAAATTATGCTAGTGTGAGGCAGTCGAGTGATTCGCTACACCGTGACAGGCACAAGCGGACAAAAAAAGTCGCGGCGGCGCCGTGCTCTGAAACTGCTTGAGCTAAAAAGCTGGAAAAATGCACGGTGACGTGTTTTATGGCACACTACTATGCCTGTAAGTTTGGTGTAAATCGATTAAGAAATGACGGAAATATTCGAGAAAAACCGCTATAATGGCCAAGTTGGTAATTGCAGTGTATCGGTAGGCCGATACAATAACTGGGGGTCGAACCCCCTGACCCTCCCCCAGCAATTCCAACTCTGGACCCTACCATAGTATTTTAGGCCCTGCTACAGGCCATAACTGTTCTAAGGTCCTGGCACCGCCACTTGAGTAATGGAGTGATTTCTGAGTCATAAAATGATTGAATATGCACTACTACGTCCGCTGGAAATATCTTTTAAAAGCTGCGAGTGAAGATGTAAGCAGATGTGCAGTTGAATGTCTGTACTGGTAAAAAAATTCTTTAAAATTTTCTAGAAATTCCTAAAAAAATTGGCGTAAATTACTGGAAATTTTCCGGCAGAAATTCTGGAGTACTCAGCCCAGAAATTACTCAAGTATTTTTTACTACTTGAGTACTCAACAATTTCGACTAGTGTATAATAAACCTCTGTGTATGTGCCAGTCACACCGTCCATTATTAGTTATTGGCGATCCGATATCCGGATCACTGATTATTGTAACGATCTGGAAGGTCGTTTTCACTAATAAATCTCGGACACTTGGATGGATTTGGATGAAACTTGGCAGGTGGGGTTGAGGCCTGAAAAGACTAAGCCTTGCACGTTTCCAGCGAAATTGTGCTATGGGTTTCGGAGAGAGTGCGACAAAATGGTCGTAGAGGTGTTGTTTTTTTTGTCAGGTGAACAACACACCCCTTTTGCCACTTTCCTTCGATCGATTTCTGCCAAACTTTCCACGAACTCGTGTCCAGGTGGTGCTCGCGACACATGGTTTCACATTCCAGAAAAGTTTCCATTAGGGAATCGAATTTCCGGAAAAACTGTGTTTTTAGGTACTTTAGGGTACCCTGTTTGTGCTCCGCCTACGGGTCACGGGAAACATTCTGCGACACCTACACTCTTTCCATCCCCTAGTGGACATCCCGCAGATTTATCCTACCCTGGTGACTTTTGCTGAGGGATGTACCGTTTTCCAGCTATCCACGTCCGAAAGTCTTCCTTTGCTGCAATATCAGCAATGGCGAAATTTATAGGCCTATAATGTTTTAAAAAACTCGCCAGGTGGTGCAACGTATCGGATCGCCGATTTGCACTGGTACACTAATCCAGTGCACATTTTCTAGTTTATTCTTCATTTAAAATAAGCCAACAAAATTTCTTTCGTTAACGACTTGACTGTCAAAATCTGCTACTTACTGTACTAAAATAGTAACGTCACTCTGCGATGTAACAAAATAAATGGCATTCAATCAACTGTATTTATAACAACACCAATCTATTACATTTGGGACACTTGGGTGATTTCATAATGGCACTTGCAGACATATACCCTATAGTTATTGCGTTAATCGACTTTTGGAATTGTTGAGTAATCGATAAGGTACTCGAACGAGTACTTGAGTCCCAAGTTACTTGATAGCGGCAGCCCTTACCCAAGTGATCAAAATGAATGCTTATGTTACGTTTGAAAGCCTTCTAGCATCATGACATTATTGGCGTAACTGACGTACTAAATTTACATGTAACTGGCGTTAAAGTGTCACATTAACTTAAAACTTATAAAAGTGACTGCTATGATTCTAAAGAAAAAACTAACTAGAAAATGTGCAGTGGATTATTATGCCACTGCATATCGGCGATCCGAGTGGGACGTAGCCTTTGGTGGCGCCACCTGGCGAGTGATGTTTCTTCAATATTTGTTATAGGCCTATTGAGTGGTGTCCCGCCTCTCGCCAGGTGGCGCTACTGTCTCCCCATTCAGGTGTCCCCATTGCTGATACGGTGACTTTCGGAGACGGATAGGTGGAAAACGGTACACCGCTCAGCAAAAGTCACCCAGGAAAGATGTACATCTGTGGGATGTCCACTAGTGGATGGAAAGAGTGTAGGCGTCGCAGAACATTTCCTGTGACCCGTAGGCTTAGCACAAATAGGGTACCCTAAAAAAGAAGGTTTTTCGGGAAATTCGATCCCTTAATAGAAACCTTTCTGGAATATGAAACCATGTGTCACGAGACACCACCTGGACACGTGTTTGTGGGAAGTTTTGTGGAAATCGATCCAAGATCCAAGAAAAGCGGCAGAAGTGGTGCGTGGCAGTGGCGGATCCAGGATTTTCACAAAGGGGATGCGGAATGATGTCTGGGGGACGGAAGTCCCCAGTGGGGTCTGGGGACAAAGCCCCCAGAAGCTAGAGACATTTTGCTAAATTCACAACTCAAAATAACCGAAAACTTCAACATAAAGAAATAAGCAACACGACAAAAACATGACAACCTAGCGCAAGAAATTAAGCTTGTGTCGTCCAGTCAAAGCGAACTTGTCAGCGACTTCGACAGGTTCAATTGGCGCGTCGTTTGTGCATGTACGTGGATCAGCACCAATGATGTTAGCCACTCGTCTCCCATTGACGACCGAAGGTATGTCTTTAGCCGTTTGACAGTGGAAAAGAAACGCTCTGCCGTTGCAGATGGTGACGGGTAAAGTGATGAGCACCTGCAGCAGGATGGATAGGTTTGGATACAGGGATGCATTGCATGCTGTGTATGCATCCAGTGCAGTCTTCGGTGGTTCCGCTGCAGCATGCCAGCGTTGCTTCCACAGCTCAAAGTCGGCTCGTAGCTTGTCGTGACTGTCGTCGATGAACGCCTGATACATTTCCACCGCCGGTAGCAGAGCATCGAATGCATACTGGTTGACGAATGCAGGAATGATTGTCGACAGGCAATAGACTGCACGGTTGTGGTCTGCGAAACGCTCTTGCAGGTCGCTCAGGACGTGATCCATAAACGGGATGTAGTATTCTTCAGGTGACGCTGCAGGTACGTTAGCTCTGTTGCGCTGCCTGCCGGTGAGACGAGGCTGCACAATTTCAGTGTCCGGCCCGGCCCGCCTGCTGCCTTGCTGCTCTCCAGATAGGAGTCCCATGGCTCTGATCTAGTACAAGCTGCAATGACCTGTCAGTGCCAGCCTCAGTCATTAAGGCATGCTCAGTGTTTTATGCTCAGTGTTTTTGTTTTTTGCACTCACGCTGCCACGCAGGGAATTAGCCGATGACCAAAGATTCAAATTATAGGACAAAAGTTAAAGGTTACAAAAATACATCCAGTCAATAGGGGATGCAGCCGCATCCCCCCTGAATCCGCCCCTGGTGTGTGGTTCATGTGACAAAAAACCAATGCCTCTGTGACCCATTTTTTCGCGCTCTGTCCGAAACCCATAGTGTGATTTCGCTGGAAACATGCACGGCTTGGTATTTTCAGGCCTCAACCCCACCTCCAAGTTTCATCCAAATCCATCCAAGTTTCCGAGATTTATTAGTGAAAACGATGTTCCAGATCATTACAATAATCGGCGATTCGATCGGATATCGGATCGCCGATAAAGATATATTTGCGACTATGAAAGGCACGTCGCAAATTATGGCATAGTTTGCGACCATATCTGCGTCTGTTGCACTAGCAATTGTTTTGTGAATAATGTGCGGCATCGCAAAACCGATCTGCGACTATCACATGTGCAACATCGGTTTACAACCTTTCTTGAATAGCATGCCAGTTCTGTGATGCGGTTAGATTTTGTAAACTGTTTGTGGCTTATACTCTGGAAATGAAGTAAGTAAGTTCATTAGTTACTAGAGCTGTCGATCGATTAATTTTTTTTAATCGCATTAATCACGCGATTAATTATTTTAATCGCGTGTTAATGCATTAATTAACGCGTCAATTTGACAGGTCTAGTTTATGTCGTAGGTTGCCGTCAGCGAACGAGTGCACATCTAGCTGTTCACGACTCATCGGCAAGATGCGACCACTGTCTAACATGCCATCAAATAATGATACACAACTGACAAATTAACCGACAGTTGTTGTTAATAATTAATTGAATATTATTCGATCGTCAAATAACCGCAGTTCAATTGTGTGTTGGAACTCCTGTTTCATAGAATTTCTGTGTGTGTGTGTGTTAATTTTTTTAACGGCGTTAATTTTTTTTAATCGCGATTAATTCTTTAATGCGTTGACACGTTAATTCGACAGCTTTATTAGTTACATTGCTGGTCTGTATACTGTGTAGACTGGAGTACATGTTGCAGATTTATTTTCATTTGATCTCTTTGTTCCTGTGTATTTTTTATGGTGATTGCAATTAAGAAATTGCCTCAGAATCATTTTTAGAGCAAAAAGTATAAAGAGTAATGTTGTTTGATCTGTCATAAAAGTATTCAGAAGAGTAAAGGTATGATAATGCAACTGATCAGATTTTCCAGTCTCAGTAAATGTTTGAACTTGAAGTAAGTTTTTGTTGCACATTTTGGATAATCCAAGTATTCCGTTTATTCAGTATAAAAATTTTGACGTTGTATTTTGAAACTTATTTATGTACGTTTGCAGGGAGCTGATGCTATCTCTACTGGTCGCATATTGGAGGTAGTCATTCGCATCTGCTTTGAAGCCGAACAGTTTGACATGCTGAATGAGAGTATTGTTCAACTAACAAAAAAACGGGGACAGCTTAAGCAGGTAATTGCCTTCAGTTTCTTGTGTCATCTCCGTATTTAAGGCTCCATTATTTGCTACTAGAACCAGTCAAAAACACGACAAATGCTCTGTGATCTCTGTTATGTGAACTCTTCTGTTGCAAATCAGAGGTCACCAAATGCAATTGCAGTGTGTGTTTACAGTTGTCACAGGCGTGCGTTAGTGCAGCACTGTATTAACGGTGACAGCCTAAGTCAATGGAGAAGGGCAAAATTTGACCATCCAGCTCCACAGAATGGAGATCCCTGAACCGATTGCCAAAAAATTTGGCACAGCTTATTACGTCCGGAAGGCGACCCCTATGCCAAATCTCGTGCAAATCTGTCCACAGGGTCCTCTCGGCAAATGCATGAAATGCAGACAGATTATCACATGCAATGTCTCAAGCGACGCGGTCTCATGCAAGGGTGTGCCTTTTGCGGATTTAAAAATTTAGTATTAATTAGAGCTGTTGAGCGATTAATTTTTTAATCGCGTTAATCGCGCGATTTATTATTTTAATCGCACATTAACGCGTTAATTAACGCGTCAGTTTGACAGGTCCAGTTTATGTTGTTGCCGTCAGCGAACGATTGCGCGTCTTGCTGATCATGACTCATCTACAAGCTGCGACCACTGTCGAACTTGCCATCAAACAATGATGCACAACTGACAAATTAACCAACATTTGTTGTTAATAATTAATTGAATATTATTCTGTCGTCAAATAACCGCAGTTCAATTGCATATTGGAACTTCTGCTTTATAGAATTTATGTGTGTGCGTTAATTTTTTTAACGGCGTTAATTTTTTTAATCGCAATTAATTCTTTAACACGTTAATGCGTTAATTAATGCGTTAATTCGACAGCTCTAATTTTAACACAGTGTTCCCCTATATGGTGTCTATATATTCCTCACTTGCTTTTGGAGTAAAAATCGATACTTTTTGCCCTGCTAGCGAACGAACCATATCGCCTACCGGCTTGTTATCATTTTCATCACTTCATCGGCTACGTTATGTCACAGCTTAAATCACCAGTTACGTCACTGCAGTACAGACGAACTCAAACGATAAAAACTCCTTGAAATCAGTAATATATAGCTTTATTTAGTAACTTAATTGTAAATTCTCTTTTCAGTGAAACAATTATTAATATCTAGACTGCCGATTTTTGGTTAAAACAATGCTAATTAATGATCAGAAAACATTTTTAGCCATTTTTCTTTGCGTATGCACAGAAACGTGGTTATTTCTACTTCCGGTCGGAAATCTCTTGTCACCATCGTTGTCAGCAACATCGATTTTGTATAACGATTCAGATATTTTGATAATTTGACAATGTTTTAGGCGACTTTTGGCCATATTTTTAATGCACAAAATTTGAAGCTGATCCGACCATCCGTTACCAAGTTATGAAGCTTTTACTGCCAATATGTTACGTTACATTGTGACCTCGATGATTGACCTTTTGACCTTGAACGGCTGTAGTGAATTTTTCATCACGTGTTCTAATGTACCACCAACTTTGAGTGTCCTAAGACGATCCATAGGGGTGTGCAGTTAGGAAAAAATGACTTTGGTTCAGTTTTCGGTTCAGTTTTCCCAAAAACTGCGGTTTTTGGGCCGGTTTCGGTTTTACTAAATTAACCGCGGTTTCGGTTTTTAGTTCGGTTTTACCCGCGCGACGCTATGCTAGCGCGGGTCTTTGCGACAGCGACGTGTCTGTCCGTCCGTCTGTCTGTCTGTCCGTCTGTCACACGCCGGTATTGTGCCTAGCAGAGCAAAAGCAGGATCGTG
>Ga0209679_1000601_pt1 | contig 13378 bp, 7 predicted proteins | sample WorMetHEROISLAND_4_FD_187408 | JGI IMG/M metagenome (GOLD analysis project Ga0209679, IMG submission 187408) | Marine gutless worms symbiont microbial communities from Max Planck institute for Marine Microbiology, Germany - Olavius sp. 2 HERON... ...
CGTCCGGAGCCGGTGTCCGTGTAGTGGAGTTTGGCACTAAGTTTAGTTTTATCTCCTCGGGCTGAATTATCGATATTATGGAAATTAGTATAGCGGCTCTTGATGCCTATAGATCGTTCATTCATGCTTTCATGCTTTCTTTATACTGTCATTGATCTGTTATGTGTATGTTATAGTTGTTTAGTAGTTTAGTTTTTTCTGTTTGTTTGTTTCCTGTTGTACCTTGTGTACGATTTCATAATAAATAAATAAATAAATAAATGGCGACGCAAGAGACGCACCGGCATAGTTTGGCTGCCGTGAAGCGCGTTGATGGCTGTCACAGCTTCCGCGTGGCTGCTGAACTTGACAAAAGCACAACCTGAAGACAACATTCAGCACATCACCATAACCCACTATCGGAGCCAATCGTTTACTTACAAGCAGTTAATCGACTGTTGTATATGCCTTGTAAGTAACCACGCCGCGGAACTTTTACTCATCCACGTATTCATTGCTATTTCTCCCAGAAGTCAGTTCCGAATAATGCACTACATTTATCCGATGCCCTCCGTAATTACATAATCCATATTCACATTTACACGCATGCTGCAGATCTACCACCCTCATGACGACGTTGATTTACTGTTATGAGTTCTACTGACAAGACGCGCAGCAAATGCAACGAAAACCGACGACGCAGGAGAAAAAGCCAATACACAAAGTCAGTGCACTAACGTTTGATTACTTCGTCATTTGCCGCCAAACCTAACGGCGACGCCGTTGCACAGAATCGGCCTCCCTCTGTCCTGCGGCAGATACCACCCATCCATCCAGACCCCTCTTCGGTGTCCGTCGCCAACAAAAATACGCATCGAAGCTATTAATGCATTGGCTGGTATGGATCAGACGCTATAAATATCAAACGACGCTGTGCAGTGCATGCTGCGACGTCGGAAACCGACGGCGAGAATGGATTCCGCCGGCCGCTGATAATGGCGAAGAAACCAGCAGCGCACGGCGTCGCCACAGACGGCAAATGAATGTATCAAATACGATCACAGCATCCGGTTGTCGCGCTTGCTATTGACGTGTCTGTACTACGAGCATTCTCCGCCGTGATTAACGAACGAAAACGTCATTTGACATCAACGGCGAGTGCATATATAATGTTTGCACGTGTATTGTCTTCTACATCGATCCGCCGGCTAACACAATAATACTACCGCATTAGCTTGCAAATGGATTCGGTACAGGTACAACTTGGTGACATTATAGGGGGTGCGCGGATTATGCAAGTGTTAAATAGGATTGCAGTTAAGCTGACTCCAGACGTCCCAAAAGTCTTTACACGAAAGTCATTTATTAACTGAGGTTTTAAAACTTGCCTTCTGTGTTTTCGTTAGGCCTTTATTGGAATTCGCTAGTCAGGTCTGGTCACCTCACTACAAAATTTCATTGACAAGGTCGAATCTGTACAGAGATTTTTTACTAGGACAATATTGGGAATCAAAGACTTGCCAAACAGTGATCGTTTAATCTTGGCCTTGAAACACTAGAACGGCGGTGTCTGGTTCATGATTTGGTTTTTATTTACAAGATATTACATGGACTTTGCGACGTGTCGTTAAGTATTACATTTGCAAATAGTTCAACACGTGGTAATAGTTTTAAACTTGTTAAGCCTAGCAGCCGTTGTGATGCTTGGAAGTATTTTTAGCTGCAGAATTGTGGACGTTTGGAACAGTCTGTCTGATGCTATTGTGAAATCAACGTCTGTCGCTAGTTTTAAAACCAATTTGAGTACAACTGATCTAAGTAGATTTTTAACGATTGTGTAACGTTATGTATTGTTTATGTGTAGTGTACTGGTATGGCATGTTAGTGGCCGTCTGGCCCTTTGCCTTTTTTACATTAAACCATTAAACCATTAAGTTCCAATCTCGTCGTTTCACTACATAGCTAAAAGATGACAGAAGCAAATGGCACATACTTTCAACTTCTCATCTTACAGGTCTGAACAGGTATATTGTGCCACAGCTCCATACTTTTTAGACCTAAAATTTACAGTTGAAAAGATAGTCTATAAAGGGAAAATACTCGAGAGTGTGTACAATAAGAAACTTCGTAGGCTGGCTATATTTGATAATCAGTACAGTTGCACAGTCTATGGCACCACAAGGCAGTTCAGATTCTAATCGTTAATTCAAGAAACAACTGAATCGTCCGAAAACTTCAAAACTCCCTCTCTCACCCACTTTCTCTCTTTCTCTCTCTCCCACTCTCTTTAGCTTAGCTTTGTTGTTCTGCACTTTGTTGCCAATAAGTCCATATAAGTAACTATGATGACGACGTCGCATAACGGTTTATAGCAACCTATCGCACAGCTGGTCACGTGTGTATGCATTACCACCCAGAAATGCGTCCCGATAACCGCACGTGAAACATGAGCTGAAACTTAACCCTGGAGTTGCAGCTTCCGACTTAATTCATCATCGTCTAATTCTCAGACTTCACCAATCACTCAGTAACAAGGCTCATTATTGACGACATCGTGGTACATCCGAACACCTCAGCCTATCACACAGCTTGCAAGGCTGTTGGGCAAACAAGATAACAAGTTTATTACGAGTAACAGTCGTTAACCTTTGGTGGTCGTGCCTGTTGCCGATAGCACCCTGCCACGCACTACTATTATTGCTCGTACGGCGATCGGTCATTCGCCAGTAAATTGCATTTCGCGTTGTCTCGCGTGCATCTACGCCGCGTTCTGTCGTGGTTTCCGCCGTCTGTTTGCTCACTAGTCATCCGCTTGCGCCTTGTCTACGCAGTAAGAGCCAAACTCCACTACACGGACACCGGCTATGGACACCACCAACGGACAAGCTCACAATAAATTTGCCACATCGCAATGCCAGAGCCCAACATCTCGACATGTCAAGATGTTGGGATGTGGCAAATTTTTGCCGTTGGTGATGTTCGTTGGTGGTGTTCGTATTAGCTGGTGTCCGTTGGTGGTGTCCGTAGCCGGTGTTCGTAGACGGTGTCCGTGTAGTGGAGTTTGGCTCTAAGAATATCGGGCTGTTTTGTGTAGGTCTTGACAGCCGAGTTATCACACGAACTGACGGTATGTGTATATCTGTGTGGCTTTCTTCTTTGTTTTTTTGATCTGTAGTCAGTGCAGAAACAAGGCTGGAGGACAGGGGAGACGGTTCCTCTAGTCCATGGCCTCAGTATAGACAAAGATTAAAGTACCATTAATACACAGTAACTTACAACCCTTTGCAGCGGTTTCATTATCGTAATTACCTGCAGCAAAAGTAGGTTATTTTCTGCCTCGGTTACTTGATTTTGATGATATTGATGCGTGTGTTGTACAAGAGGTAAATTGGCCCCACGCACTGCACTAAGGTGTGCCACCAATTCCACGTTGATCGCAGTTACATAGTCTGCAGCTTATCCCTTCAGATTCATTTAATCACTTTTTGGCGAAAATTTATCAGTTTGGTTATGATGATCGCCGTGTTGGCAGTGGACGTCGCCGCATTACGCGAACGTCATTGTGCAGTAGTCGTTAGTCAGCGGTGGCGTCGTCTTTGCAGCGTGCGTCAAGGCCGGCGGTGCACATTTTGAATAAAGTTTGACTCCAGCATTACGTTATTAGCAAGTTTTGTTACTGCTGTCGACAACTCAAGCAGCTACGACCAAACAGGACTATTTTTTTGTAATTTTTGTCCATTTTGCTGTGGTGAAGTAATAATACACAGAATGTTCTATTTTACAAGGTAACGTGGCAACATTGATTAGGTGAGGTGGACTATCAGTGTGCTAATAGTTGCACATTATTTTTTCAATGTTGCTTACCATAAATTACTATAATGTGTTTGAATTTGTTAAAGTTATTATACAGAACATTGTTAACCCGCAAAAAGTTTATTTTCGATGACGTCACAATTACGTCAGCATTACGGAATGATAAGCTAATGTATGGGGAATGTTTCTAATATTATAGTAAAGTGGAGTCTCGGGATGATTTGTACCAAAACTTGTGAAAATATATTTAAATTTGTTAAAGTTACGCATAGAATACTGCAGGCTCTTTTTCCGGACACAGTGTACATTGATTAATTAATTAAATATTCATTTGTCTGTCATCAAGGCCACTCAGAAGGTTATGAAGGAATTTTTAGAACGGCGGATAAGAAACGATAGATTAAATTTAGGAAGTGATCTCTATCCAGGAATTTCTTAGCACACGCACGTATGCAGTGAAATTATCGGCCATGTAATCCTGCTATTCCGGGCATGTATTGCGGTGCGAAAGTCACTGTAGGAAATCTCGATATAGGATAACCGCTCACATCAGCATGCGTGATCAGCCTTGGCGGAGGTCTGTAATCAGTGACTGTGTCTACCTTCTAGTTTCCGCCAGCGCTGAACGTCTATGTGACTGTTCTGCATTTAACCCTTCAGTAACCAAATTCTTCAGAAAAATATATTTAACTGTCACAGCCATTTAACAGTTTACCACACATTTACGCACCTCCAATAAACGTGCTTTAAATGTCTTCCTCTGAAGCCGCCACTGAATTATCGTGTTTTTTTTTGTTCAAGACGTTTATGTACACAGCGTCTTATATAAATTGTTTCTTGCACCTCCTCACACTACGCGATTACTTTAAACTGCACGACTCGCTTGAGAAACGGCTTCGCGTGAACTGCAGCTGCTGTTCTCTGTACGGTACTACGTGGCATATACTACTGAAACAGTCTTTCCGTTCGTCAGACTGGACAGTCATAACAGCTAAACATCACAACCGAACTATTTAGATACGTGAATTATAGATCTGGAAATCTATTTTCTTGCACCGTGCAGAAATTCTTTTGGGATCCGCATCGGAAATTTTAATAGAGGTGTATCGAACAATTTTGCGATTTTTCGCCAACACGTCAGGAGACGGAATATACGATGAATTAAAATTACATGAGTGCTCAAAACCATGCTACAAAAAGTTTTTTTGTAATCGTGACAAACGTAGACTGGTTTCAGTAATTTTCTATTGTTATAACATAACCAAAAAATTCTTTGAGATCTAGACATAATTAAAATTTCTATTTCAGTTCAAATTCGTTGCAACACGACCTTGTTTTCTTATTCTACTTCTCCAGCACGACTGCACGCCACGACCACGCTTGTAAAACAACTGAATTGTTGCAACTGTGAACTATATACCACCAGTAAAAATACAAAGACGGAGCTTTAAAAATGTAAGTCCAAACGAATGCCTCCATGCAGTGAACAGTCGATTGTTGACACGGCCACTGATTAATGGCATATGGCCCAAGACTTAAGAACCTGCGTACATGATAAATATAGTGTAAACACTGTTATGCATGACAACATTGTCAGTTACCAAATTTCGTCGTGTTTAAGAACTTGTGTCCGAATTTTGTTTTCACTGAGAAAATGTTGTTTTTGGCACAGATTGTTTTACTAAAGAGTCATATAGTTTAGGTGACGTATAGAAGATTATACGAACGATTTTTTCCATGCAGCAGGATTTCTAGTTGCCCAGTGAAAGAATTATATATAAATCTATTCACATTTGCCAATTTTATCGTAAACGTAAAACTGGCCCATTTTTTAGAAAACGATGTTCATCACGAACTGCAGCTAGCCTGTAGCATGCTACTGTACACATACTGCACCAGTTATGGACTCAAGTTATTTCCCATGCGACAAGAGCGGATCACCGACAAGCGAAATCCAGTTTGCGCAGGCGTCAGACATTGCGATTACACGCAGTCTCTATCGACCAGACAATGTCGTTAATCGCTATTATATTCCACACAAGTCTTCTGGCAGCTACTGCAGACCTTTTTCATTCATTGATTCATATATCTGTTTATTTTTACGGTAGGAAAAATCCACGCTACCGACTACAAAATATAGCAGATTGTTAGTGTGGTCAGTCAAGTAGGCCCCGCCCATCACAATTCGAAGAAAGATCAGTGTCTCAGTGATAATTTTAACAATATATGTCTGCTGTATTATGTTATCCTGTCTTTTGTTACGTGGTCCCTGACAGCACTTCATCAATGTGAAACGCTGCGATCGATCTGTTGGTGTCTCATGGCCAGTATCTCAGAACAATCTTATCAATAGCAATCGTCCTGAAGAAACGCAAGAAACCAGACATCTTTATGAAGAAGTTATGTTATGCCTGCAAGTTTACGTGTGTTTCTATAAGCTGCACAGCTACTTCATTTTTATCTTTTTTCTGCACCACATAGAACAACTTTTCTTCGGCAAAATGCTGACTACGATTATAGCCATCTAGACTAGAGAGCTTCAACAGTCGATGACAGCTAGGTCATATCTTATGCCTTGTGAGTGATCTGTGCTCCTAAGCTTATCTGAAAAGAACCTCGTCGGCTCAAACTGCAGAGAAAAAGTTGACTTATTACGCAATGACGTCGTACTTATGCGAAAATATTTTCCGCTACACGAGCTTTATTTACAAATTATTGATTTTGTACGTTGCCACGAAGCACGGCCGAATTTAGACACAAAAGCTTCAAAGCTGAAGAGATTCTATTGGCAGTTGTTAACACAGAAAAGGCCTGTACAGCAAATGAATTTGACAATCTATCAAGACATCAAACCCGTGAATGTATAGACAAAAGTGTTGGTCCGTTAGAACTTTGAAAATAAGCATTTGAATATTCAGTTAAAGCGAATTAAGAGACTAATACTGCTAATTGTTTTTACATTATCTAGGAACCTCGGAATGGCACAGTAAGGCCCTAAAGCTGTAACTTATTTAGGTCAGTTCAGAGGCGCATTCAGCTATAGTAGCCGGCTAGCTTGGCTACGCTAGATACTAGTGCGTCCAATTAACCGAGTTATAGTATAGTTACGCAGTTACAATCTTCACTACAGATAGATAAATAAATAAATAATAGTCCTCCGTAGCCTATAGCTATATAGCGAAGCCAAGCTAGATGGCTACTAAATGAACTCGCCCCAGGTCTGGTTGGAAGGTAGGCGACATGAAGATCACAATCTCCATTCCTGCATAACTTGTACCCAAACCTAGTCACGTTAGGAAGAATTATTAGGCTGCTAAAACAGACTACGCATGCGCAAACTAACCTTTACTGTTTCCGTTCTGATCGCGCAATATTGTGCACTCCTCAATGGTGCCGTACGACCGAAACAGTTGTCTGACGTCATCTTCTTGTTGCTGCTTGTTCAGCATCCCGACAAACAACTTTCTGTCGTCTGTACACAATTCGACAACGAATCAACTCACAGACGCAGTTAAGTATTATCAACAAAATTAACCGAACACCTTTTATATCGGCATGTATTATCCGGAATTAGCGTCACGTGGACGTTGATCCAAAGCACAACTTGTAGCCGTCTTTTGATATGAGCTGCGTAAAAAGGGTAAAACCAACGGCAGTGGTGATAAAAAAGGACAATCAGCGGGAATCGAAAGTTCAGTTGAATAAAAACCTGTCAGAAAAAAGGTGTCGAGTTTTATCTATTTTCCCGTCGAACAATCGCTCGCATCCGTCAGGCTACTTTTGAGGCTTCACTAAACAGCTTTTCAGTAGATATGCACGGTGTACAATATCTATACTAAATGACAAATTACAGACATTTTAACGCTGTTTTGCTTTTACTTTCACTTTTCGGGAAAACATTCAAATATTCCGACGACATGGATCTTCTACTTTCATACTGTTCTGTCCATTCGATTTTTAAAGTTTTTAAAATAATATATTTTCAATTTATTCTGTCGTTATATTTCCTCATCAGTTTGATCGTTAGAGTACAGTGCGTCGATGCATTAAATTCCTGGCGGAACGCTACCTAGACTGAATTCGCAGCGATGGCAGCAACTGCTGGAAAGACAAAGCTGGAGTTCTTGGCAGTAAATCTTGGATCAGAACCGCGACGCCGGTCCAACAGTCACCGGGCAACTTAATGTCAGTAAATCACTCACACGGTGCCTCAACTCTGACTACGCAACAGAAAGCGCAGAAGCACGCTCGACCGATGAGAGGTGAAGCCGGCGGCCGAGATAGACGAACTGGCGCTGGACAGCTGGTCCCAACTAAGCTCCAAACGGCGGGTCCGTGAACGCGCGTCCGGTTTCCATAAATATTTTACCGCTCTCTTTTCAACGCGTGGCAGATGTTCCCACAACATGAGCGAGAATTGCTTGTGTCCGGTTCTTTAATACGTCGACGAGCACGTGCACAGTTGAACAACGTTGCCATCGCCAACGAGCAAAAACCGATCTCAGCGACACCGCTCGCTAGTCATCGTCACACGATGTCGCTTCTGGTCGAGGAGTTACAAGGTTCGTTGTAAGTTAACAATAACTTGAATTCTTCAAAGGAAACTCAACGACCGTGCTTTGACATAGGTCCTATTCTGCACCATTCACCGCGTAGCAGAGACAATCTTAGTTAAGTTTTCTGCATCACGACAATATGCACTATTGGTACCTCGTCAGCAGTAATTTTATCGAAAAACAGTAATCCAGAACTTGGCCTGAAGAATCGTTTACAAAATAATGTGGAGAGGCAATCTCATCGGAACTGAGTCGCTGGGTTGCTAGACATGACCAAAGACCGAGGTGCTTTATTTTTATATTCTTACTGTTGAGCTTGTTTATGTCACATGACCAGCGGAGATGTGCGGAAGCGGACCGTGATCCGCAGAATATTTGGGATCCGCGGAAAACTGCGGATCTTTCGTAGACGCTACATCGTCGGAACCTTAACAAATAAGGCCAACATTAGTATTTAGCATTACTTAGCCCTTATCGCCTTTCCACTGACTCCAAATCACGTGACCTTGAATGACCTTGAATGGCCATTTTGCGTTAAATTCTGTTTTGCGCCGGTATGTTTGGAGCTCTAGAGCCTGGCTTTCAAAGCTTGGCTACTCTGAAACTTGTAGTGAATGTTGTCGGCGAACTTTAAACCGAAAACACTGCAGCACTGCGCGGTTTCCTTGCGACAGCACGGCTTTCTTGTGACCTTTCCAAGCAACACGAGCGTCGTGCATTGAGACTAATATTTCGTGACGCACACCTATCGTGACAGTGCTCTGCTTTCGCCGGTTGTGACCCGTCGTCTTAAAATGCACTTTTAGCTGCAGAACGTGGGTTCCGTATAAGGTTGGAGGGTGTTTTGTCCAGAGGGCGTTTCGAATGTTTCATGTCCGCTCGAAGTCAGATCTTGTAAAATGCACTCTAACGAACTTCGCTTCCGACAAAGTTATTACGAGTGCGTGATGGTGTCGCTGACGAACGATGTTTGCAGTTAAAACGGTAAAAGACCACAAAGATCGACGTTTGATCGTATCTTAGACATGATAAAACTAGCAAAAGACCGGAGTATGACGAATACAAAATGTAACTTACAATCTTGATATCAATCACCAAACTTGGCGTTGGCTGGTCGATACTGAACTGATCAATGGGCGAGAAGTAGAAAATACGTTCACATACAATATTTTTATACAATATTTTACCTATCTTCTTTTATATTTCTGCACTGAAACTTCGATATACCACAACACATTTGTTGAAGCATTCATAAAAATCGCTCGAAAATGACAATTTTATCACATTTATTCAGTTAGTGCCGAACTCCACTACATGGACACCGGCTCCGAACACCGGCTACGCACACCACACCACCAACAAACACCACCAACGGACGAGCTCACGACAATTTGACACCACCAACTGACAAAAATTTGCCACATCCCAACATCTTGACGTCGAGATGTTGGGCTCTGGCGTTGCGATGTGGCAAATTTGTTGTAGAATTGTTGTCAGCTCGTCCGTTGGTGGTGTCCGTAGCCGGTGTCCGTGTAGTGGAGTTTGGCCCTTATGAATAAACTACGGCAAACGTATTCGTAATTTATCTGCGGTTTAAATGCTGCTAAAACTCAAAACGCACCAACAGAATGTAAACACCCGCTAAAGTTCACCGTAATCAAAACGCTCCAACTGACGCCATCTCGGGATTACACATACAAATAGCGATATTTTGCATATGTTAAAGTAACATATCTGATTCCGGATCCGTATCTACACCATGTCTGGAAAAAAGTCTACGGTTTACTGTACATAACTTTAACAAATTTAAGTATATTTTCATAATTTTTGGCGATAATCACCCGATACTTCATTTTATGACGTCATCGAAAATGCCGCTTTCGGCAGAAGGTAGCCTCTAAATTAAGCCTTTGCGATACGAAAAATAGGACAGTTGTTGAAAAAAATTTCGTAATAGAAATTTGATAAATTGGAGAAATTGGAATTAATCACTTTTTGGCGAAAATTTATCAATTCGGTTCTGTTGCTCGCCGTGTTGACAACGGATATCGCCGCAGTACGCGAAGCTCATTGTGCAGCAGCCGTGGCGTCGTCTCTGCAGCGTGCGTCAAGGCCGGCGGCGCACATTTTGAATAAACTTTTTGACTCCAACAATGTGTTATTAGCAAGTTTTGTTACTGCAGTCGACAACTCAAACAGTCTGCGAGCCAACAGGACGTATCTTTTTGTAATGTTTGTCCATAATACACAGAATGTTCTATTTTATAAGGTAAAGTGGCAACGCTGATTAGGTGAGGTGGATTATCAGTGTATTATTTTTTTCTATATTGTTTACCAAAAATTACAAATCTGCCTTTGAATCTGTTAAAGTTATTATACAGAACATTGTTAACCCTGAGGCATTTTCGATGGCGTCACAATTACGTCAGCACTACGTAGTGATATGCTAATATATGAAGAGGGTTTTCTAATATTTCATTAAAGTGGAGTCTCAGGATGATTCATACAAAAAATATGAAAATACGTTTAAATTTGTTAAGGTTACGCATGGAATAATGTAGACTCTTTTTCCGGACACGATGTACCTACACCCTTTCCAAAAAAATAATAAAAATCTGTCCGTTACTTTTGGATTAATCATGCTGCCAAACAGGCAAAATCACAAACAAACAAAACGGGGCATAAACATAACCTTGTAGGCAAAGGATAAAGGAGCTCTCAGGTCTCATTCTCAGTGAACTCGTACTGGTCGTCATCACGGAATGCCGCTTCTGGCCGATGACTTATAAGGTTCGCTGTAACAATAACTTGAATTCTTCAAAGGAATTGCAATGGAACGACCGTGCTTTGATCTATACTGTGCAGTCTGCACCATTGAGCGGAGACGTTGCGAGACAAGACTTTTAAGCAACATCAGCAGCATATTTGTTACTACTACTACTGCTGCTGCTGCTGCTGCTGCCGAAGATAACGAGCATACGAGATTTTTGCGGTATTGACGTACTGTACATATAACAAAATTAACTCGGAAGAGATTATTGTCGTCGAGAAGCCATACAGGCTTCACGTTGACATTGTCTTGAGTCTGAAAGACATTTTCGCGTGTATCTCCAGGAAAAATGAAAGACTGACCCTGTAAAATTTTCGGCGAGATGGTTGTACAGGCTCCGGAGACGCGGCCAAAGACTTCGGGAGCCGATTTCATATTAGTATTATTATTGCAGTATTGCACATTAAACTACTCCGCTTTTTGCCGACAACTGTAGTGGGTTTTAGTACCACTGCAGTTTCTAGTTCGGTGCTATCTTTTTCGACAAAAGAAGCAACGATTTTCCATTTGCACCCGATGTGTAATGTCCAACTGATGCTTCTTTCTGCTCACATTTGCCGACGTTGTCATACAGCTAATGTAAGAGCAGCAAAAATCTGACAAGCGAGGCGGAGTAAAGACGCTAAATCACACAAGTCAGTTACCGCAACCGAAATGATCGATGTTCTGAATGCATTACATCAGTACGATTCCGCAACGCACACACAACGACACAAAAGCTGACGTAAGATGGATTTAGATTGATATGGCAAAATAAAGTCCGTAACCGTAAAGACTTGAGTAGAAGGCACTTGAGCATACTGTATACTTATGCTGGAAGACATTATATTTATATTTGGGTTTGGAAGCTCAAAAGTTCACAGAAAAACGTTTCTTATTAAATGCAGGGGTACTCACTATTCGTACATTACACAAATCATGGAAAAGGATTAAAGTACACTTATATTGTTATTATAGAAGCAGTGACGAGGATACACAGGAAAAGCAACTACATACAAATTTATCAGAGACGATTGATCTGGCAGGCGAAAACGACAGTAGAAAATAGGCCTACATCAACTATTATTATTATTACCACGTAGCGTAAAGCGCGGTATTGCTATCGTAAGTCGTCCATCCGTCCGTCTGTCTGTAACGTTGATGTACCGTTGGCATATAGGACTAGTTCGAAATTAATTACACGAGTAAATAGCTAGGGCCTTTGCTGCTGGGAGCCACAACATCGACAATCTAGTCCAAGGGGAGCACCCCATAATTCGAGTGGAATAGGGGTGGGGTCGCTGTTCTGAACAGAAAACCTGCAATATTTCTGAAACGGGGCAAGATAGGACCAAGGTTACTATTGATGACCAATAGAAAGTCGCATAGGCACTTTCGATTGGAGATGTGCGGAAGCGGACCGTGATCCGCAGAATATTTGTGATCCGCGGAAGGACTGCGGATCTTTCGTAGACGATACATCATCGGAACCTTAAGAAATAAGTAAAACGTTAGTATTTAATATCGCTTAGTCCCTTACTGCCTTTCCACTGACTGTAAAACACGTGATCTTGTATGACCCTGAATGACCATTTTGCGAAAAATTCTATTTTGCGCCGGTATGTTTGGAGTTCTGAAGCACGGCTTTCAAAGCTCGGCTACTCTTAAACTTGTAGTGAATGTTGTCGGCGAACTGTTAACCGAAAAGAACAGCTGCAGCATCGCGCGGTTTCTTTGCGAGAGCACGGTTTTCTTGTTATTAATATGAAATCGTATACAAAGTACAGAAATAGATATGTGAAAAAAATTAAAAAGAAAATAAAAAAGAAAAAACTAACAACAAAAAAACATTTGTTTAAGTGTTACCGGGCGCATAGTAACTTTCGTTTTTATCGCTCCATATAAATATTCTGCTTCTACTATTAGTACCAGCGGCGTAGACAAGGGGAGGGGTTGCATCCATGGGTGCATGTCCCACCCGGGTCGTACGTAGCTGGAAATTAGCATTTGTCTCCGGCTTCTGACGGCTTCGCCCCCAAACCCCCACCGGGGCTCTGCCGCTGGCGAACCCCCAAACCTCCTGGGACTTTCTGTCCCCTAGACCTCCTCTTTTGTTGCCACGTAGCAAATTCCTGGCTACGTCCCTGATTAGTACTACTAGCATACGTTACACAAACCATACACCGCAACGTCTATCTCGCTAGAACAGAAGATGTCCAAT
>Ga0209679_1000602_pt1 | contig 13358 bp, 12 predicted proteins | sample WorMetHEROISLAND_4_FD_187408 | JGI IMG/M metagenome (GOLD analysis project Ga0209679, IMG submission 187408) | Marine gutless worms symbiont microbial communities from Max Planck institute for Marine Microbiology, Germany - Olavius sp. 2 HERON... ...
CTGCCACACATAAACCATATATTAACAAGCAAGGTCCCTTCGTCACTGTGACCTCAGTGCAGCTTAGGCTGCTCATTGCAATGCCCTACATGCACTGTACCTATTGTCAACTGTACCTATTGGCATGTGTCGGGTGGGGCTTTAAACTCTACTCACTCACTCACGCATTACCGCCCACCAAACTGCACCCACATGCAAAGTTTCAAAACGTCAGATCTATTGTATTTCCTGAGACATCACTTGACATAAAAAGCGTTACTTACAATCATCCAGCCACCCACACAGTTAGCTCAGTTTGACATGCTAGAGCCTCAGCTGTGCTGAGGAAAAAGGAAACATATTCCAACACGTTTGCCAGACAACACATGCTAGTCAAAACTGCTTTGCAAATATCAACAATAATGACAACATATTAATACTGCAGAAAACTCAATCTAGTCAACCATCGAGAAAATTCAAAACAGGCGTGTAGAACTAGAACAGCTCGAATTATACAGATCCTTGTACCAATATACAGCAAACAAGAACAATGGATTAGTCTGACATATCTCGCAGACAAAGAACAAGGCACCTTCAAAGGCAGTTAATACAAGGAAATGTCACCAATATGTAAACAATATTCAGTGGCATAGCCATAAACCCACAGTAAAATGCTTAAGATGTTACATCACAAAAAATGTCAATTTTTACCCTACTGTGTCACAAACACACAAAATACCGTACATATTATTAGTCTTGAAAGAGGTCCAAAAGGCCAACAAACAATGACACCCATGTGCAACGAACAAGGGTTATAGAAATGAGAACAGCACAATTACTGTGGCATAACACTGTATAACGTCACACAGTATGACAGATATTTTAACAAAAAAATGATGCAGACACTAACATTCTCCACGTTGTCAAATGAGCTGAATGACATGTAATGTTTGCTGTGAACGCCACGACCATAGACACCAGATGGCAGGCCGACAGGACGATCTGTCTCATCAACATCAACCTCATCACTGTGCTCAAACCTGTACTCTGCAATAACACATGTGGACAACTGATAAATGTGGCATTCCATTCAACAAACCTCTACTTTCTACTAACCAACTGAACAGGGTTGCCTCAAGAGACCTGCAATTATTATAAACAGTTAAGCATCAAAAGCAAGGAAAAGGAAAGTTGGAGAAAGTTTGTTGTGGAGGTGAAGAGGAGAAGCACACGTTTAACAAAACAACAATAATAACAACAACAACAACAGTAACAGCAACAGCAACAGCAACAACAACAACAACAACAACAACAACAATTATAATTTCATCATCATCATCATCATCATGATAATATAGCCAGCTAGCTGTAATTACCCGTCCTCCGGACGGAGTTCTACTCGCGCCTTCGCTGCTCGACGCCTGTGGCGCCTCGCCTCGTTACTCGAGCTGTAATTACCCGTCGTCCGGACGGAGTTTCGTAAGCGTTCGCCAGGTGTCGCCTCCCCCGTCCTCCGGACGTAGTTTGAGCAGCGTTCGCCAGGTGTTGCTTTCGTGCAGCGTTCCGGATGTTCCGCAATTCTGTCACTCCCGCACGCATACATGAATGACCTTGACATTGACCTTGACAGAAACACTCCCTGGGTGGACATGAGTGTGTGTCAGGTTTGGTCTCGATCGGCCCAGCCGTTTGGCCGGCCACACGGAACATAGATACAGACAGACAAAAATAACGCCTTTTATTATATAGATAATATTCAGTTCAGTAAGTATTAAGCCACCTACAGATTGAGAATTTGTATTTTATGACTTTTAAAAATGTTTGAAATTCAAAAATTTTATAAATTTTAGAATGAACACTGACTAGGGATTTTCAAATAAATTCAAATACGTGTCAGAAATACGTGTGAAACAAAAAAAACTGGCTTAATACAGTAGCTGTCAGTACTTAACGTTATTTTGAAGCAGAAGCAGAATTCAATTCTGTCCTATCACTGCTTAGAAAGTCAAGAAAAGAATGACAACAATAGTAAGCAGACAACATCTGTAACAATGAAGTCCAACAGAACTTTGAATTCCCACTCAGTCCCTACTACAAATTTTTACGAGTTTAAGAAATCTAAAAATCTGTGAACTTTTGCAAACTTTAAAATGAGCAGTCAGTCACAAATTCTCAATCTCTGAAGCCAGCAACCTAAATCCACTTTCCACAACTTAGACCAGATTCACAACTATCACGGACCATAGACTAGTGTCACGCACTGTTATTTTATCATACAGAAATGTACACAAAGTGTCTTCAATAAGATCTGGTTCAACAATAGTTTTTCACAAACATACGAACCAAATTCATCTGGGCTCTCCTGAGCACGACCAATATATGGCGTCGATACAGTGCCGTACTGTGCCAAAGCAGCTGTCACAGGCATAACAATGTACATGAAATATGAAATGTCAGCCAGTTGCATCTATATGCAGTTGTTTACAACTTTGAACTGTACTTGAAAACGTATTTGTCTGTTTCATTACCTCCGCCAAAGGAACGAGGTTACGTTTTTAGGTCTGTCTGTCTGTCTGTCTGTCCACTAGATTACTCAAAAACGTATGAACAGATTTTGATGAAATTTTTTGGAGGGGTGAGTCGTGGTGCAAGGACCAAGCGATTAGATTTTGGCAGCAATCGGGATCACAGTACAGATCAGGAATTTTTTAAAGGACATATATAAACTATTAAGTCAGTTTTATTCGCCAGGTTGCAGCACTAGTCGGCGGAGGTTTGTGCTGTCCCAGCACTTCTAGTTTTGTATATTTTTAGTTTCTTTTTTAATTTTCTATATTTGTCCTATGTGACAGACTAAGCTGCTTTTAGCACATGTCTGCATCATATCACATACAGCACAAATGTGCATTTAGTGCACATTATCTGCAATGACAAAGTGAGCACGCACATACTTCTATGCTGTGGTGGATGAATATAAATACTGTGGTATATGGCAGTGTATCCGTTAACTGCTGCTAGAGCATTATAACATCAAGCTAGTTATATAAACTTACGGTACAAAGTTCTCTAAAATGTAAGTTAATACAAACAGTATTGTCTAAATTGTCACACCTTATTGGCTTTGGTAGTTGGTAGTATTTATGGCATAAGCCCATATCTAACAGTAACAGCCCACTACTTGATGAAGTTGCCCCTGGCACTGTCAGTGTGTCCAGACTTCAGGGCAGTACATAAGAATGAGGTACTAACAAGGGTCAATACCTGTACAGTGTGCACTACTACTACACAAGTACTTCATAATAATACCTCTGCCAACAACACCAGATGGAACTCGATCATTGTCATCGAAATGAAATGAAGTCACTGAGCTTGGTGAATTGAGAGGAGACAATGACGGCAAACCTGCATAAATGTAAATAATACAAATGTGAAGTGATACAGAACAGCCAGTTGGTGGTCTGCACTCTGTGGCACTTTCACCAGGTCACTGTGATCACATCACAACTGTTCTCGTCTGTGCCTTGAGGATCTTCTATTCAACCGAACTATTTCCCTGTCCATCACAAGTTGTGTCTGGTCCCCTATAGGTCTCTAAGGAAACCGGTAGACTTACTGAAAACAAATGAATTGTTAGTGCAGACGCACTTACACGTCAGTGTTCTAGTTGACGATGATGACGACGATGATGATAAATTGATAAAGTTATTGCTCGTCTGCTCTTACAGTAAAAAACAGTCACGAGCGTGCTAATGATATTCTGTTAAACAGTTCCTTCTTCAGCTCATGACGGAATGATGACAGAAGTTGGCAGTTGCATAATGGCACAAACAGTGAATTCCATGTGAATGGTCCTAGACCACAGCAGACTATTCGTTTGCCTGGTATATGAAGATCACCAATTATGGCAACGGTCAGGTTACTATAATCTCAATCAATCTCAATCTCAGCACAGGATGAAGACTTAAGCATCCACAACCGACATCAAGTGGATCAATTATTTTATCAGTCTCCGGCAGATGACTGCAATATGATGGCAACACACAGATAACAACTAACACAACTGTGACAGTGAGCCACGCCACACCACAAACCTCTCTGAGAATGGCGCTTGTTCTGTACAGGTTTGTTAGGTTTAGAACTGTCCGCAGCTGGAATGTCATCAATGTATCCTTTGCCAATCACGCCGACATCAAGAGCTGCGTCATCTTGGAACCCAGAACCGTTATCAGTCATATCTCGCAATAGTTGTGCATTCTTTCCAACCAGTCTGGGACCTCTTGGTTTGGACTCATAGAACGATTCTGCCTTCTTGCTGCAATAACATTGTCCACACAGCAGATGCTTATGTATTTTCCAAGAAATGGCATAAAATCACTGCCCTTTGAATGGACTGGGTTTCATAAGTTTAACTTCACTACTCAATAAACTGTATGCAGACCATTTCTGACACAGTGTCCAACAAAAAAATCTGTTGCTAGAACAAACCAAAAAATGCAGTACAATTTGTACATTAAGAGAGAATATAGAAAACTCAAGAAAAAGTCCCACTTAGTTGCACTGTATGTGTGCCTCACACTGCCATGCGGTCAGCACAGTTCAACTAAACATTTTAGTTTTTACTTTTCAATAAAAGGCGTCATAGTTCATAAATAAAATGCATTAACAGTAGCCTTGAAGTAATTGTTACACGGATCACGCTAATATTGCTAAATTCAGTTACAAGGTATTACAAGTGCAATGTTGTTCTACATGTCCACAAAATCACAGGAAAATACCAAGGAAACTAACTGTTTTCGGGCCGTTCTGAATCCAGTCTCCTGCTCATCAGGCATCGAAGCCATGGATGATTCTTGCTGATCCAAATCTCTGGACTTGCCATAATCAAAGATTTTACTCAGCTGTTTCTTAGTTGCACTGTTGCGTATCTGTCGTAATGAGGTGTACATCTAAAGATCACAATGTGACCAGTTAATCTCTATGTACAAACACATCACGAAGGATTATATTTCACTATCTAAAATTCCCGTTGGTTAAACAAAGATCAAACAGTCCAGTAGCTGGTCACAAGCAACCAGACACAATGAAGGGAATAAGCCATTACAATCGCTACCAGCAATACAACAGAACTTCTCAACTTCAATCCATCTACTAAGTCAGTTTTAATGAACTTTCAGTGAATTAACATCTATTGCCAAAAGGCATGTTAAACTGTTATAATTCTGGCACTTCTAAAACAGTTAATGTAACAATAAAAGATGTCGGCGCTGCGTCCCGACATGATATGCAGTCGTTTGTCCAGTTGCCAAGTGTCTCAGGCAATGACGGTGAATTAGGTCTAAAAATGGGTAGGCGTAGTTTGTAGTCTGCTCCTGAGCCGCCGGCGCTTGATCCGCTGCCAGTAAGTAAACATGACGCCAGATTGCTGTGAAAGTTTTTGACGTCCGGTGACTTTGACCTTTGATCTATTCAACTGAAAATTGGTGGCATTGGTGGCCACTCATCAGTGCCCTATGGAATGTTGATACCAATTTTGAATTTTTCTACGTTTTTTCTGATTTTGAGTTACAAGCCCGTATGGGACAGACGGATAGACAGACGGACGAACAGACGGACAGACAAGACGCGTAATGTGGCCCACAGGACGGCTGCATAATAAAATAATAGCTACTGTGCATCACTAACAGCTAAATCATTCACCAGACAACACTCATATCATACAAAAATAATTTAGCACAAAAGGATCCAGTGACAGATCTACTGTCAAGCTTAAAACCAAAATCTCTGGCCTTGGCCTAGGCACTGAAGCCCAAGGCCTTCGCCTTGAAGCCTTGGCCTTGAACCTTGGCCTTGAGCTCAAAGCCTAGGCCAAGTTGTGTGCCACGTCATTTTCTTCAACAGTCATCTAAAAATTTCCTGCAGGAAACAATAAACCACTTTATAACGCTTTGCACGCCCAGAAATAAAATCTGGTGACCATTTTAGTTTAAAAATTACTGCTCCAGCCAGTGAGGTCAGGCCTTGGCTTTGCTGAGTCTGGCCTTCGCCTTGTTAACATCACTGCTATATTATAATGTTACATCTGATGTTACATGAACCAACCTCTTCCTTTGAATCACCATCTTCTGCAGCAACATCATCATCGCCATCATCGTCATCATGCTGAAGAACAGAAGAATGGTCGGGAATGCCGACACTTTCTTGAAGTTTCGGCAAGAGAACTTGTGAAGTATCATGTGATCGGCTTGAGCTGCTAAACATTCTCTCAGCATCATCCAATTCTGCACGTTTTGAAAGCACAGCATATTATAATAAAAACCGTAGTCTGACTATCTTAAAGTTGCTGGCTGTTAGGGCTGATGTAATGCTAGCTTAACTGGGTTTAACCTTTGCCGCCTCAAAGTGCCTCAAAGAGGATGAGCTCCCATGCAACGGAGTTTGGTCTATGCAAAATTTCTTTTTCTTCTTCTGACTACTGCTCAAAGTTTACAAATTATGTAACTCCTACTGCACATTTTAGCACCCATTACAACGACACACATTACAACAGTACTCACTGGACTCCTTACTGGAGACAAGTTAGTTACAATGCAGCACCAGAAGGACTCTGTTTTACTAACAGAGACTTCTCAACATCAAAAAACATTTTTTTTCAAACTGATAACATTGCAATAATAAATCTCACAAACCTGAAAACACTAAATAAAGATGTCAAAGACAAAATAAATCACTAATATACAAGAAGAACATAAATAGCAAGAACATAAACTACACCTTTCAGAGAAAACATAATCAGAAGCTGACGAAAGAAACACCATTTAAAGAGCGAGACAAATTACTAACTAAATTTTGATGTATGCAGCTGCGTGTATGTCACCTATACAAATGTCATATACAAGCAATCGTGCGTCCATTACACCGACAGATAGCTACATACGACTTTCTGCAAGACATCGTTAGTCAGGGTATCACTAAAAAGTGTTATTCGTTTCTTGTTAGTCTACAAAATCACCTTATCTAGCCATGATCTGAAACGATCGAACAGAGTCAATTAATGGAGAATATCAAGCAATTTTTAACTGATGAGGAGAACTATTTGGGATCAAGTTTACCCCTCCAGTACTCCAAGACTTTTAGAGACTAGCCGTCGATCGACCACTGCTTGGGACCGAGAAGTACGAATTCACTCCAAAGTCTTATTTTGTCCCTGAGATTTTCTGGGTGCAGGCAACATTCACGGGTATGCCTGCGACCGATACTGATACAGAAGTGTTATGGACAATCATGAAAAGAAAGGTACCGGCGCGCAACAGACATCAACAAATAAGCAACAGAAAGCGAAGATATAATTCAGGGGCCTGATTACAAGAAAATCTTACGATTATCTTACGATGTGATAATAACTTACGCAAGTTTGACTTACGATTATCGTAAGTTATTATCACATCGTAAGATAATCGTAAGATTTTCTTGTAATTGGGCCCCAGATCACGCGTGACAATTGCGATAAGCAGAGAGTGAAGCCCTGCACGGCGAAAACACAACAGAGTGAATCTGTGAAAGCGCAAGCGGTGAGCAAGCCGTGCCGCGTCCTTGACGCCAACCTTGAATACCTCGCGCGGCCGTGGTCTGCGAACAGCGTTCCAAAGCGGCGCGGCCGACGCGCTCGCGTTCTTCCCAGTCCAGCGCGCAACCGCCTGGCCAAGTCATTGACAGAGGCGCGGCGCCGGAGCCAGCCTCGTGCATGCCGCGTCGTCCTCGCCGGCGGCTGGACCGCGGGAATTCGGCCGCCGAAGCATCGTCACCTGCATTGACGACCATCAATGTCCACGTTCTTCAATACACACTTCGCTAATACAGGGTGCTAAGTTGCTAACTGATCACAGGTAACGTCTCTCAAAGCGTGCAACTCAGAAAACCAGTAGGCACGACTTCTGACGTTAATTTTCAAGGTCTACTAGGCCTACATGTTGCACTATTTCATTTGAAAAAAGGAACAGTATGAAAGTGTGACAGAGAGACAGCAAGACAAAATTTCTGAAGCACAAATGGCGCCTGTATGCAAGGTGTCTTGCGATTAACAGCACATAAATCAATAAGAAAGCCGTGCCCTCGCAAGGAAACCGCGCGACGCCGCAGCTGCTCTTTTCGGTTTAAAGTTCGCCGACCAGTGGCGTTCCGAGGGGGTGCGACTGATGCGGACCGCACCGGGTGACACCCTTACCGGGTGACACCCGAACTAGTCTTTAGTGTAAAAATGGATTTTTTTACATTCGAAAACAGAAGTACTTATGAGAACCACAAACATCAGTAAAAATGACAATCTCTTGAAAGCACGCACAGTCCAAATTTATGTGATAGCAAGTCAGCCTCCAATCCAAAGTACAGAGAAGAATCAATAAGCATGCAGTAAATAAATTCATTCATTCATTAGCGAAACACCATTCCTGACCAGACAGCTATAATTACAAGTTAAACTTTAGACCAGAAGAGTCCTGCCATATTCCAGGCGATGTGGAGCAATCCGGAACGTTCATTCCTTCACTAGCTGTGATGGTTATGGCACAAAACCATAGCCCCTCCTATAGTCCTATCCACCATTACACTGTTCAGCCCACTGTAAAGGCTAAAATGCCCATTGCGCATGCGCTGTATCACGTGACCAGTAGGTATGGGGACAGAGACAAGCACATATTGGAATCCCTGCGACCCCGATTTACCTATTCACTATACAACTTTTAGGGGGCTACGACGATGACATAGAGGGTAGTTAACTGAAAAGCATCGCCGTTATAAAGCACTAGCTCTAATTACCCGTCCTCCGGACCGAGTTCTGCTCGCGGCTGCGCCAGTCGTCCGGACGTAGTGTGATCGTCGTTCGCTAGGTGTCGCATTCCGGGTGTTTCGTACTTCTGTCACTCTCGCAAGCATACGTGAATGACCTTGACATTGACCTTGCCAGAAACACTCCCTGGGTGGACATGAGTGCGTGTGTCAAGTTTGGTCTCGATCGGCCCAGCCGTTTGGCCGGCCATACGGAACAAACAGACAGACAGACAAACAAACATATCGCCTTTTATTATATAGATTTCCAGGAGCAGTAAATTTTGTTGGGATATAATTCTTAGTACCGTAAAACATATTTGCACAATTTCCACAAGTAGCCTTTAGAAGGCTTGGAATAGTCGCTGCATGTTAGTGTGCCATTGAATAAAGTACAGCTTCGGTTCAGTTCTTCGGTAAGTATCTGGCGATGGACATACGTCCATTACTGTCGGAGTGAATAATATATTTGTGTGCCATGTGTGTTGAATCAAAGGTCTAGATTGTGGGTTAATCAGGTTCAAAGTCTGATTGTATTAATCAAAATGCTTACACCAAGTTTTCTGGTTAGTACAAATTCCGGTGATAAAAATGAAATAACACTAATAATAAATATGCTTCTGTATTTATCAGTTGACCTTATAACTTTACGTTGACGTCAGCATTGACCTTGAGAATTTGCTGGGTCTGTATCTCAGCAGGGTGCATTGTCTTTCTAGTTATTTTAATTGTAAAATGTGGATTGTGTGTGCAAGGATGACTTCACAGACTATTGACCTGAGTCACTTAGATGCCACACAAGTGAGCCTGCTTCAAGAAGAATGTATTCTAATCGATGATGATGACCGTAATATCGGTTCTGCTTCCAAGAAAGTCTGTCATCTTTTAGAAAACATTGATAAGGGTTAGTGTAATTCACGAGTCGCACTGCATCGTATGATATGTGAGTGCTGCTGCTGATTCCATTTAGAAATTTTAAATTATATTAATTCTTTAGATTAAGTCCACTGTTAAATATCCACTGAAATATTAAGAGATGTAACAAAGGTATTGTTACAACATAGAGCATAGCATAGCATAGCAGATTTGTTTAATAATGACAATCTTTGTAAATCATGCAAATGAGGAAGTCTTGTTCATTTAGATAAATAGTTTTGTTGATCAGTGTTTTATTGTGTGACCGTTCTCTCAAGTTATAGTGACACTGAGGGTGTTCCATTAAATACTGCTGCAGTTCATATTTTATGCTTTTTACTTAATGCTCTTGATGCATTGTAGTTAGTTTTAAGGTGAATAATCATTAAGTTTATAATTGAAAAAATTGCCCGCACTCTTCATATTAATCAGGTAATCACAATAAAGAGGTGCACCAGAGGTGTGTGACTGTGTGTTCCTTCTGCTGTTTATAACTTACTGTCACTATTTTCGTCATGGAAAGTAAGCTAAAGAAAGTCTTTTATTCTTATATTTATGATTGCAGGTAAAATGTCTGCTGTTGTGGGTTAACAATGTGTATTGCTGGCGACTTCTCTACTATGTTAAAATTCTTGCTGATAAGTTCTTTGTTTAATTTGTGATAGTGATAGAAGTAAAATGTATTTCGCAGTACCCGTGGATAGATCTGAGTTTGTGAAGTTGTACTGTTACGTTAATATTCTCGTTAGTTTACAGGTTTTTCTTGTACCTTTATGTGTATTTTTGGTGAATTTTACATATTTAGTTGCAAGTATCAGCTGTTAAATGATGTTAGTGTTTAGATTGTATTTCCTTTAACTAGCATTTGTCTTACAACAGGTATGTTACATCGAGCATTTAGTGTGTTTCTGTTTAACCACGAGTGTCGTTTGTTACTTCAACAGCGAGCATCAACAAAAATCACTTTTCCTGGTGATTCATTTATAACATTTCCGTTGTTATTTTCCTTTATTGTTGTCATTGTTTATATAATTATTATCATTCTTTGAGTCGGTCATCGTTTTGAATTAGTTTTACAGATTGTATGTTAATATATCGTAGCAAATATTAGTGTACAATCACCCATCACCTGTTTTGCCTTGGCACATTTGTTTAGAGCATATTAGGGGAACATCGTTTCACTGTTTATTACTTTGGCCAAAGAGTCATGTCTTTGCATTTGTTTGTGCATTGGTTTGTCTGTCATGTCTATCAAAAAGATTATTTAAAAATTTATGAGTGAAATGGTCGGCAGGAGTATTAGGCCTTAGAAAAAGAAACAGTAATTGTGTTCAGATTTGGAATGATCTGGATCCAAGATTTTCAAGTTTCTTTATAAAACTGCAAAATGTGGCATAATGCTAGGTGTGTGATAAGTCTCATATGAGAAGATGGCACCACTTGCCTATACTCAGTGTATGCTGCTGAATTTCGACCAGTGGTGACTTAGTGCTTTTTTAGTTAGTCTTTTGTATCATCATTTGCAGTCTTTGCTGCCTTTATTGCCATAATTGTTTGTTACCATAATGTCTTATTAACTTTCTAGTGTGACCTAATTATCATTGGACTGATGTTAAAGTTCCAGTGTAGCAAAAAATAAGAAAGTAGAGCAGTCAAACGATTAATTTTTTTAATTGCGTTAATCGTGCGATTAATTATTTTAATTGTGCGTTAATGCATTAATTAACGCGACAATTCGACAGGTCAAGTTTATGTTGTAGGTTGCCGTCAGCGAACGAATACTTCAGACAGCAAACAATAAATGACGTCATCGCTAGCATAGAAATTTATTAGCATATCAACTGAAAATTAGAGTAGTGCTTCAACCGCAACATAATAATTAATTGAATATTATTCAGTCATCAAGTAACCGCAGTTCAAGTGCATATTAGAACTCCTGCTTCATAGAATTTATTTATGTGCGTTAATTTTTTAACGGCATTAATTTTTTAATCGCGGTTAATTTTTTAACGCGTTAATGCGTTAATTAACGTGTTAATTCTACAGCTCTAAAAGCCCTAGTTAAATGATGCTGATGTGCTGTCCAGCATATATACAGTGTGTGCAGTTCATAGCTGATGACCGGCTTCTCTTTGTGTTAGATCACTGGACAAATACCTGCTGTAGCCATCCACTGTCCTTTGACGCAGAACTGGATGAGAAGAATTCACTCGGTGTTATCCGTGCAGCTCAGCGCAAACTGAAGCATGAGCTTGGCATAGATTCTCATGAAGTAAGCAGTACCATAGCTTGACTGTAAGCTAGCTAATAACCGATGTTGTTGGTTTGCGATAGTAAAAGTACTGTTCAGTTTTTGTTTATCCGTCCAGTTTTTCTAGAGTCACTCAAAAATATCGAGATCCTTACAACAGAAATTTTGGGAGTTGTGGTGGCAGCATTCAGCACACCAATTGCATATTTTGGCAGCAGTGGCACCACAAACAGTCCAGTGGTGCAGGGGTTTATTTTGCAGTAGCATATGTGTTGTATATTTATGTTTCGTGTTTGTTATTGTGATATATGTATGTATGTATGTAATTATGTATTTTACTCTTAGTTGGTCAGTATGTTATGATTCTGTGGAAAGGTTCCCTTAGAATCGTTTGAGTTTCTTACTCGGATACATTACCGTGCTGCTAACATTCCTCATGACGGTGTCTTTGGCGAACATGAGATTGATTACATCTTGTTCACACGTCAAGACGTTACGCTACGTCCGAACTCCAATGAAGTTCGTGATTATCGATACGTCACCAAAGAAGAGTTGAAGGATATGATTGGTAAGAGTTGTTAGTGTTACCTGATGATCATTAACATGTAAACTTTAGATTGTGCTACAGATATGCCAGTAAGTAGGAAAACAATTTTTTTTCTGATCTCAGATAGCATATGAATATGTGGTCAAAGTGGTTGCTTCTTAGTTGATGTGTTTTTGTGTATTATCTACGCTTACTGTTTAAGTCACGGTGATATGATATCACATCAGTGATATTATGATATCACATCAGTGATATGACGCTGTTGTTGGTCATCCAGCCCATTAAAAACTGCTGCAGAAATCCCAAGAGGTTCTCCTTTGGGGACCCGTGCTAACCTAGAGTAGCTCTGGAAAAGTTGGCTAGTTAAATGAACACTGAATGTGGTAGTAGTAACTAGAGAGCTGCTCGGGGACAGATACTTATACCCATCCCCGACCGTCCTTGGAACTCTAATAATCCCCATCCCCACCCCTATCCCTGCAACTGTCCCCATCCCCATTTCCGTAAATGATAGAAAGGTAACATATTAATTTGCAACAAAGGCACCATGCCATGGATTTCACAATGAAATACCTCAAAGCATACGACATTCTAATTGTGCTTCGATATCCAGTAAGTAAATAAGCCGCAGAGTCGGAGCGCATGGGCCACTCATTCGACATTCATTCCACAACAGTTTTATAACCGCGTGATCATCTGCATCTATGTTAGCTTGGCCTTGCTAGTCGACTGTCTTCGACTAAATGTTCCAATTTACACTGCTGACTCACCAGTCAGCCATTAAAACCTCCATTACATACTGAAATTTTTTTGTTTGAAAAGCCCTGCTCGATGCTGATTGGTTGA
>Ga0209679_1000603_pt1 | contig 13347 bp, 10 predicted proteins | sample WorMetHEROISLAND_4_FD_187408 | JGI IMG/M metagenome (GOLD analysis project Ga0209679, IMG submission 187408) | Marine gutless worms symbiont microbial communities from Max Planck institute for Marine Microbiology, Germany - Olavius sp. 2 HERON... ...
TACTTCTATACTCATGTACTTCTATACTCATCAATACATAAATACCACATATCACCGTAAACATCACCGTACTGCTCATTACTACTCCTGTATGTTTTTCATACGCTTCTTCACATTATTTCAACCATGCTGCCAAGATAGGTAAGTAAGTAAGTAAATGAATTTGTCAGGCGCACAATGTCGGCGGTTGACCGGCCGAATCTGAGGCGCTGGGCTGTGGTGGGAACACTGTGATGGCTGCATGGGCTGCCTTGCTGTCCGGTTTCAAGGGAGCATCCCTCCTGTGACAGTAATACGTTGGCCATCCTATGGGCTGTATTTTATGTCTTACCCATCCATCTGTCCCTTATTGGCTCGTAACTCAAAAACGAAAAAACTAAGAAAAATCAAAACTGGTATAAACATTTCCAGGGCACGAATAAGTGGAGTGCCAATTTTCGGTTCAGAAGGTCAAAGGTCACTGGATGTCAAAAACCTCAAAAAACTGCCACATATCTAGCGTACATCTTTACTTACTTGTGGGCACCAGTTACTCCAGCGCCGACTGCAAACTAGGCCTAACTACAGGTCCTGTGAGTTTTTGAGTGCAATCTCTGTATTGTATCGTATCGTATTGTTAGACCTAGTTTGCTGTCAGTAACTGAGACACTCGTCATCTCAACTGACGGCCACGTATCATGTCAGCACTGGGTGGCGACGTTTTCTTGCATGGAATTAGAATTATAGATGTCTTACATGATTGATATTGATTGCATATGTCTAATTCCTCTGGTAGATAGTGATTATTGCAGCGACTTTGTGTATGGTTGTCTTATTTGCATATTGGCAAGTGCTAAATTATGAGTTTGTATCAGAAAGTATTTTGTAAGCGTGTGGTGTGTCTTTTTATTGTGCTGTGTTGACACGTCTGCTGCCTGCTGTTAGTTCAGTTCAGTTCAGTTCAGTATGGACATTTATCTTCGCCCATTCGTATAGCAAGAGCTGTCATGAATGTGCTATGGTAGGTTGACACCATAGTTCAGTTTAAGACGACCACAGAAGCAGGAGTGTGATAAAGATAGGTCTCGAACGGCTGGAGACAGTGAAGCTACGTGATCCATATCATGACAGTTTGGTTGCTGTATCGTTTTGTGCTGTTTGTAGCTTTAGTAGACTGTTCACTTCCTCTGATCGACCGTCAAAGAAGCTGACCACCTCGCCGGCATTGTCATACAAGACTACTACAAAACAAGGAGCCGTTCGTCCTGTTGGCGATCCAAACTGGTTAAATCGTGAACGAACCGATGGCCAGCCTTCAAGAGCTTTTGACTTTCTTCAAGATGATCTGTAAGTAACCAGTTGTGATTGGTGACTAACTGCAAGGTATTCTGTCTGGTTAGTGCTTGCTGTGTGATTCTGTGTCATGTTTATTAATGTTTTTGTTTGTTTCCTATTTATTTTGGCTCTCTTGCAGGGTTCAGACTTGCTTTCTTATTTTTGGCTGTTATTAATGGAAGCACTACATCACAGTGTAATTCGTACATAACAGTGTAATAAATGCCAGCTACTATGTTGTGAAACACAGTGCATAATTTTATTTATCTTAAACTATTTGAAATGACTAAAATTGTATCAGTGAAATTTATGTACACCATTACATAGTCAATAGCGTTCTTTTGACAATGTGTATTGGTGAAGTTGGAATTTTGTAATGCTAGAAAATGATCTTTGCAGTTTTATATCTCTAACCACAATGTCACCATTACAGAGTTTTTATAATCTGTGCAGTTTTCTACATAAATATTTGCTGTTTTATTGCCGCCTGAAGTAATACCAAATTGAAAGTTGCAGTTTATTTATTATGTGCATGCTCGCTATATCAGGGTTAGAGTTACTGTACTACACTGTACTACTGCACTGTACTGAATTTTCGGAATAGCAGCCCTTCAGAATAGCAAACCTGAATCAGCTTATGAGGATTTATTGATCTATGTCAGTATATCAGTGGATTTTCTTGAAAGTAATATCTGAAACAAAACTATTTCTGGTAGGTCACTTTAAGTATCTGTGCCAAGTTTGTGGAAATATGTGCTTGGAGATATAAAACTGCAAAGATCACTTTTTCACAATTGTAAAATCCCAACTTTACCGTTATGTATTTGTCAGAAGAACCCTGCTAACTGTGTAATTGTAAAGTTTGGAATTTTGTAATGCTGAAAATGTGATCTTTGCAGCTTTGTATCTCCAACCATAATGTCACCCTTACAGAGTTTTAATAAACTGTGCAGTTGTTTAAACAAGTTTTTAGTATATCTCGTGCATTACCATGCTGGGGAGGGCATCTGGCTAAAACTGTTGTGATGCTTCAGAAAAGTTCAACTTCGCAACTGTCAAACTCGGGACTGCGTGACATTAGAAGGCGTCTTTTTCTGTAAATAATTTATTAGTAATTGATCACAAACAGCAAAATGTCCGACCCAGAGATTTGGTTCTGTGCATGTGTGTGTCACTGCGTGGCTCTTTGTGGCAATGTTTCCAGTACTAAACCTGTGTTGGATGATAAAGCTCAGTGAGTTGGTTTCTGCATGTCAGTTACCTATAGCTTTGTTTCTAACTGCTTATTGTTTCTGTGGCTAATAATAATAACGTATTGGTGAGTAGTAGATTTTTCATGTTCACACATCAGCATTTGTGGCTAATAAAGTTCTCTCTCTCTGTTATTTTCAATATTGTTCTTTGTATAGTGGGTGATCCAAAAAGTAAGCTACAAAGTTTTATAACTTCGTCAGATATTAACTAATTTTTAAAATTCTTTGACTGTCACTCTTAGCAGTAAATCTGCAATGAAGTGATCGTTAAAGATCCCACCACACGACAAATGTGTAGCTACATCACCTTGTGAAATATTAATATTAAAAAACTTATACGTTATTATTTTACATGGTAGTGGAGCAAAGCATTTGAGTGATCACTATTGCGTATTTGCTGCTGAGTCTGTCTTCTGTCCTTTGAAAATCAGTCAATAATTAATGTAATAATGACAAAAATTTGCTGGCTTACTTTGTTGGACCACTGTATATGTAAGAATATGTGGCAAACTTTCGTGGTTGCAGTAATATTTTATTTCTGCCAATGCTGGCTGTGAATTAGTTTGTGGCTGCTACTGGTGTCAAGCAGTGCTAATTGCTTTTGTGCATATTGGCATGCATATGCATGAGGTCAGTTAGATAGACCTGAAATGAGTAAGGTGAGATGGATATTTTTGTTTTTTTTTTCAATGGATGAATGGAAGACAAATGCAGAGCTCAGAGAATTGCTTGTATTGGACCACTCAGTTTGATGACCATGAAGGATATATTATTGTGTAACGTTGAAGATTTAGTTGAATGGTGTCAAGGAGGATGTGAAAAGTGTTGGTCTGTCTGTCCCAGTAGGATTTAGAGGTTCACAACATGTGGTAAAGGGAAATCAAAGGGCAACCGACTAAGCGTGTATTACCTAGAAAATAGCTGTTAAACCAGTGCATGTGTGTACATATTTTTGTGGTATATGCTCATGATCTGGCTATTTGTTTTGACGTTTCATTTGATTTGTATAACTGCTGAACAGTGTAGCGTGTCGTCTTCACAGTATATTTTAGGACGAAGTGATGGCTAATGGCTGTCTGTTAAAAAACTTGTGTCATTTAGAGTGATTGGTGAGTAGTAGATTTTTCATGCTCACGTATGAGCATTTATTACTGCAACCAGTTCACATCCTATATAAGAATGTTTTCTCTGCATACTCACCAGCCCCTGTAGGTTATTGGACTGTGTAGATGAAACCTTTCTAATTTTTGACCAGTTATCATATCTAACAACTAAATCATTTTTCAGTTTTTAGTTTTATTGTATCGGCCTACATTGCAATTACCAACTTGTCCATTATAGCGGTTTTTGTCGAATATCTCCGTCAATTCTTAATCGATTTAAACCAAATTTACAGGCATAGTAGTGTGCCAAAAACACGTCTCCGAGAATTTTTTCAGCTTCTTAGCTCAAGTGGTTTCAGAGCACGGCGCCGCCGTGACTTTTTTTGTCACTTTGTGCCTGTCACGGTGTAGGGAATCCCTCAACTGCCTCACACTAGCATAATTTGGCTTAATTAATGTGTTCTCAGTTACTCTGGTTGCACGACGTCTAAAAATCGAAATATTTCTATCGTGGGCGTAGCCAGAATTGAAAAACCTCAGAATTTCGGATTTTGACCCCATGCGCCCGCGTGCAGGCATATCGACATCAGAAATACATTTTATAATTTCAAAAATGGTTTCAGCAGTTAGGGCAGATGCCACAGAAGTGCCCATGCCCAAGACAAAATCCTCTAGCACAAACGGTTTACCTGCTACAGGGCGTTAAAGTGCATCCAAATTTTGAAAACCAAAAAAAAAATAATTTTTCCGAATAAATTTCTTTTATGCTCCACTACGACCAGAAAAATATGCTGAATCCATTGGTGAAATCCGTTTTTAAATCCGTTGACAATTAATGGAGATATTTGCAATTTCGTGACTGCCGTGTCTGCTCTTTCCAATACGTCGCAACGCAGCATCTACAACTAGGCACGTAGGCCGATACTTCGCACTGGGCTTGCCCTGTGCAGCTTTTTCTAGTTTCTTTGTGTTTTCTGCAAAATTATCTTGAATTAGGTATCAAACCAAACAAATTGACTATATTGCCAGTTTTGCCACACAGTCTTTATATGTTTAATGTAAGTTTTGTACTTTGGCAAAGTGCACAGTTGCACATTTACCACACTGTGGTAAGCATTTGAGCATTACAAGTGCTGTCGATGCTTAAAGCAGTAGAGAAACCTGTTGTGTATAAGGTTGGCTGACCGGGCACGTCAGCAGCGACAGCAGGAACGACGAGTCCAGTGTCGTCAGCAGTTGCGAGCCGTTGCCTTGGAGCGAGACGATGGTCGCCTGCAAGCTTATGGCTGGTCCCTGCCAGCAAAGTTTCTGATGTCTTTTGCCAGCAGCAGCAGCAGCAGCAGCAGCAGTGGCAGTAGTTCTGCATTGACATCAACACATGTTGCCGTTCCTGTTCCTGTATATTGTCGACCTGTTTCAGACTTTGCCACTGTCAAGGTAGATGTTGCTCTGTTTTTGTTTAACGCAGTATACGGCTTATGTACTGTAACTGGGGTAGCCACTCCCATGCATCAAATTGCATGTTAGCTTATTTCCACACATTCTGTTATTTCTGTATGCCGGCAGTTATGCAGCATAGTGTATGTATCTGCAGTTTTTTAACGCTTTTTGCAAGCACCATTCAGTGCTCTGATGCTGTCGATTGTGTGACAGGAAGGGCATTCAGCCTGTGAAAAGTGGTGCAGTGGTGCAAAACGTCCACAATAATTCCTACAAGATTACAGCAGTTTTCCTGTCGCCCATCCATTGTCAGTGCACTGAAGGAACATGTTATACAGTAATAGAAAATAGTTTTTTATGCCTCAACCTGTCACTGATAGGTGCAGCAGAGACCTTATGTTTTCAGGTTGTCCGTCCGTGACTGCGTCCGTGCGTGGGTCCGTTTGTCCCGACGTGCATCCTTTTAGCATGATAACTGCGGAACAGGATGAAGGATATTGACCAAATTTTATGCAAATACTCTACACCGTAGTCAGGTGAACTGATTAGGTTTTGAAGGTTGAGGGTCAAGGTCAAGGTCACTTCGAGGTGAAGTATTTGAGTGAGTTAATTTGGTGGCTGTAGGCATTTAACATTGATGCTTGGCCGACAAAGTGTCATCTAATGTATTTGTATAATATTTTAAGTGCATGTGCGATTTCAGCTGTGGTGTGCGGCGGCTGTCAATGTAACTGCCAGTCGAACACGAGATGGTGGCAGCATTGTTGGCACCAGTGTCTTCTACTCTGACGTGACAGATGATGACACGTTAACTCCACTGACTGTCAATGATGAGGTTGAGAGACTAAATCAGGAGCTGCAGGTCTCACTGCTTGCTGATTTCGTATGCTGTAATAATGTTAATGGAATGATAAGTCAGAATTTAACTAGTTACATAATACACCCAAGAAGCTCAGGTACTGCTTAGAAACAGGGAGTCAGCATTGTAGCTCGGTTACCAAAACCTATGTTCGTCACATCTGAAACCTATGTCCAATGAACCGGGTGATTTATTGCACACACACACACACATACACACAGCGAATGAACTTAAGCTATGCTAATGTGTATGCGACAGCACTACTGTGTTAATGCATGACCCCACTGTCATTTGACGCCTCCTTTCCAGAGAACCCCCGCGATTATCTGCATAAGCCTTATATTCCTGGAAACTGTAAGAGTCCTTAAGCTACGTGTTTGAAAGTATGGGTACATCTGAATTTGTTTTTTGCATGATTATTTTCGAAAGCCGTGCAAAAAAGTTCTATATTATAGGTGCAAAAACAGAAGTTGACATAAAATAAAAATTCATCGTCATTCAATGTCACATATTTTGGGATTCGTGGAAAGCCAACAAGGAACTACATGTTGCTATATAACAGTGTTGGCCCTATCTCTAAGGTTCTGAAGATATAGTCAGCAAATGCACTGAAAATTGCTGTTGTCGACAACCCACAGTCGTTTGATGCTCCCTCTCTAGGAAAGTCCTGAGAATGTCCGCATTGCCAGAAACTAGTGTCCTAACCTACATTTTTGCCGCTGATAGTTCGGGTCTGTTTCCATTCAAATTTTCTTGGTGTGCTTCAAAAGACGAATTTTTGTGCAATAGATGCATTGTGGCTGTTCAAGGTCATCCAAGATCGTTGATTTTGGCACCAATCAAAAGCACGTATGCGACTTCCTATTAGTGATCAGTAGCAACTGTGGTCCTATCTTGTACCATTTCACGGCAACTTACTGTCCAAAAACGCCAATTTTCTTTACTCCACTTTCATTTAACGCCCTTGCTTGGGTTAACCTTTTCAAATTTCTCGATGAACCATTGAACCCCTTGCGTTCAGGTCTCTGACAGTGAAGATTTTGTGATACTATCTTGCATCATTTTGACTCAGTGCAAGCACGTGACAGACAGACAGGCATGCCGACGATAGCTAGTACAGGGCTGTGCGTAGCTAGCTATGCTGACGCCCTATAGTAATGAACAGTTTTGTACCAGCTGGCTCAAAAGATGTTTAGAAGCTAGTTTAGGCTTGTAAATTATCTTGAAAGTCTTGTCGTAAGCCATTTTGTTTACATTTAAGCAGCAGCATGATGGCAGCGCCGCAGCATGCTGTACCCATTCAAGAACACTGTCATCCTTCAGTGTTCTGATGCTGATGTTTAGGGGGACAAGCAGGGCATTTGGCCTGTAAAAATTCTACCGCATCAGTTCCTGAAAGTTTCCTTTTTGGGACCCACCTGAACTGGAGTAACTGCAGGAAAATGGGTCGAGTAAACAACAACCAGGTGTGTCATAACTAGCAGCAGTGTATGCATGTAGACTGAGAAATTCTTTGTAGTATAAGCTCAGTGAAGTTACGTTGGCCAGAGTTGACTGAACTGGAACATTGATTAGTGTAGGAAGGAAGTTAGTTAAACTGTATGAGGTGTAATGATGGTAATTGAGCATGTCACGAGGTGCGAACATATGATGATGGTTATCAAGGAACACGAGAAAGATGTCAAAGAACTTGAGAATCAGCGGACGTCGTCTCTGGTCTGGATTGCAGTGGCCGGTCACAGCTGCAGTGAGGTGAATGTGATTGATGCCAACAGTCCCGGCGATGTGCTCGACACTTTCTACATCTGCTCGTCACGTGTTCTCTGCATTGCTAGTGTCCCAGGTGATTGGCGTGATATTCCTATCACGTGACATTGATCTACATGCATAATTACTTGCTTAACTGTTGACTCATTTTCCTCAGCACAGCTGAGGCTCTGTCGTGTCAAATTGAGTTGACCCATTATACCACTCCAGACACAATGGTAGAGATAGGCAGTACGAATGCGACCGTGGAATAATGTAGCTTATGTAGCTCTGATTCACTTGCAACATATGGCGCTATGTAAATGTGTTTTGACTGGTGGATTGATCAATCGATTGATTGTTGCATATGTAACTATCGCTTTTTGAAACCACATATTTGCATCAATGTACTGTTTGTGCAGGAGCTGCAGAGAGTGACTACGGCATTGATAGTGAAGTTATTAGTTGTGACTCTATGATGGATGACACTCAGCAGGTGTCAACACATGCTGATGTGAATTCATACTCGCTCGGAAAGATAACGTTTGTTCAGTGTTCTGCTGGACCTGCCAAGTCTGTTCCTGATGTTTCATTAGATGCTGTTTTTGGTATGCATCGTCGTAATTAACAGTTGCTCAAAATCTGCTCTTAATTTCAGACCCAAGGCAGTCGTAATATTTACATAGGGACACAAGAATGTCGTTTTGGACAAAAACGAACGAAATCGCGAAATTTAGCATTTTGGACAAAGAAACGAAATTCACAATTTTGGACGAAATTTGGACGAAAAATGGCCAACTGGTCGCCACTAAAAATTGTCAAATTCTTTCACATTCATTGACATTACTATAATGCTTTTACAGTTGGGTTGAAAGAACGGATGCCTTGAATTATTGAGATGCGAATGGATTAATTTTCTTTCACAAAATGAACGAATGCATCGAACTGCTGGGACCACATCGTGACGTCAGTCATTCAGGGCATACCGGTAGTTAATTAGTACATAAAAGACCAATTATTAATTACCGGTATGTAATATGTATGTGCACTTGGCGGTGATTAATGCAGACATTAAAAGCACTCTAAACTTTTCAATGAAACAAGTCTACCGTACTATAAAGAAATGCTGCATTTCTTTATGCAGACTTGGAAATCAGTTCATATTTGTCCATTTGCAAATTAAATACCTTTCAATAGCTGCACTAAATTTGGATGAAAATTAGAAATTTGGACGAAACTGGTGATTTCGAATGGACGAAAAATGACATTTTGAACAACATATTTCTTGTGTCCCTATATATACATCTTCTGTTGGTTACTTTAGTTGTTTTTATTGTAATGTTACAAATTTCCCCTTAATTGACTTGGCATTTGCTGCCTGTGTTAACTCTTAGTCAAGAAAGGTAGCATTTGACAAAACTCGTTGTTCTGTTTTTTATTGTAACATGTGACTCACAAAAATTAGAAATTTGCTGTCAGTTGTGTCTGTTAATTTTTTTGTGTGAATGTTGTCCACTGTGCAGGCGGGTGGGTCATTAATTTATGTCGTCAGTATTGCTCATTGCCATTGTTGGCTTCATTGTCATGCTACTTTGTTGCAATTATTGATAGTTGTTTCAGTGTCATGTGATGTGTTGTCATCGTCTTCACCATTATCCTTCTGTCATTGTGATGTGCTGTCTTTATTGTGCGACTTTGACATCATTTGTCTGTACCGATATCATTCGTTATCATTCTTTGTATTTGCGTTTTCAGCGCATTAAACTGAATGGGGTTATCTGCCTAATAGACAGGTAGTGGCAGGTGGATTTAGCATATAGGATGACACTGCTTCTGTTTTTATCATGTTTTGTGTAAAAAGATGGCATATGGGTTTTAGTCAAGTCAAACACATCCTGAAGTGTGAAAAATATTGTAAAACACGTATACATATTCATAGTCAGTTTTGCATTCAACGTTTGGAAGTACCGTCATGATCAGTTATTATCATTTATTGTTGTGTGGTATTACTGTAGATGAAGAGTATACAGCACGTGTAGCAAGTGCACAAGAGGTGGAGCATTCTCTCATTCAAAAGCCACAAGGTATGTGAGCTTTTGTCTCTTCCTTGTCTTTTCCTGTGTATTTTATTTTGTTGCACCTCCGATTTAATTTTTTTTAACTTTGGTGCGTTAACAAATTTTTTACATTACATTACATTACAATGTCAGTAGTCTGTTCTAGTGTGTCAGAATACCATATTTTCACAACTGATGGAAGTATTTTTGAGCATTTGAGCATTTGTAATTTTGCTATATGTTGTTTTGTCATATAACAGACTTTCTTAGTGACGGTCATACAGTGTTCGGTATTCTTTCACTTGTGTGTGACAGTTGACAGACAAAGCTTATTTACAATTGTCACATCATACATCAGACTTGCCTTCATGATTATATTTTGTAATGTCCACGTGAGTGAAAGACAATGAATTTGATGGGTAAACAAGTGCTTCTAACATATGTATATTAATTGTATTGTAATAATTCTGTTAGTAGTGGGTCTGATTGGTTTCAGAGCAAGGTGGAACATCATGTCGTACAGGTACACCGACGTCTCCACAAGTTACTACTAGTACCTCCCGTAGATCGCTGCATGTACTAAACAGTGATCTTGTTAAAGACGGCATTAGTTCTACAGATAGCCGCAATGACATTGTGAGAGCCGAGATGCTACGGCTGGGCACAGTGCATCCAACAATGTGGATTGGTGCTCAGTGTGGCAGGTCTGTATAGAACAGTGTTACCAGTACTGCAGAACTTTTACTAAGAGACTGCTGTGTTATTTTATGGTTGTTTTTTGTCACATGTGGTTCATGTAAAAAATTGATACGTTGGAGCTCATTTTGTGTAAGTTAGGTCCACTGTTAGCTGTCTAAAGGTAAAAAGGTAAAGGTCCGGTACTTGATATAGCACTGCTATATGATAAACACATGCTCATGAGCGCTTTACAATCTTGGAAGTGGCAGCTGATTGGCATGAGCTAATGATACTGCAGCACATTATGCAGACATCCATTGCCCGCAGTAGCGAACAGTTGGACCCGCAGTCTATTGTTTGTTCTACAATCTACTAAATCTCGTGGATGACCACTGGCATCTCGTCAGTGATTATGCTATGATTGTCTGACAAGTTGTTACTGTCTGTACTGCTGAAGCCTCTAACATTGTCGGCAAAAGCTTTTTAGTATTGGCGCTTCATTGGTCTGGAACTTGCTGTCATATAGCTGTATATCTCCGGAGCTTTTCAGCACTTTTAGGCATATTTAAAAACCGAACTCTATGGCCCTGCCTTCAGTGAGCGTGAACATTCATCCTTGTCTCCGCAGTCTGTGCCACTATGTGCCTCTAATTCACTCGTGAAATGGCACTATACTGTACTGACTGACTGATTGATTGATTGATTGATTGATTGATTGATCGTGTGCCATTTTGTCCTCATATTTTCATCTATTATTGTCTGTATACATGTATATTGGTATGTGTTGAGTAGGGTTTTTGTTCACTCGGCCGTGTCACAGTGGAAACGCTGCTTACATTCTATTCAGCTTCCAAGTGCTGTTGTCGCACTCAGGTTTGCAGTGTGCGAGTTCTATCCAGTGGTGTAATATAAACCAGACTTTTTTCTCAAACAAGACCTTAATCTCAGAAGAAAGACGGACTTTGGATAAGCATATGTATATGTCGTGCACAATGTACGTGTGTGTGTAATTGTGATGCTAATGGCCTGTACTACAATCTAGCAAAAGTATAGACTTGTTTACTTAAAATTGCAGTACTCATGGCTTAGTTAAGCAGGTGCTGTAACGTTAAGAATGAAGTTTCGTCATGGAGAACTAAACAAAAAGAAGATTGACAAAGCTCTAGAACAGCGCTCTTCATCATTTTCTTGCGTAATTATTCTTAGTGTTACAGACTTCCTTGCTCACAGCACTGCACATCTACTTAACATCTCTAACTGATTATGCATAACTCTACGGACCCTGGAGATTTTACTTTGCTTCAGATTGTTTTGTTTGTTGCAGTCACGTTAAAGGCCGCATGTTTGCTGCTCTAGCTAATGGTTCTGTTGCTGTATTTTCCCGATCAGCAGGTATGTACAAGTTTCCACTCTGATCTTTCTGTTTTTGTGCACGTGGATCATTGAATATTGTCAGTGTTGATTTAGCCAACAGGGCGGAAAGATATGTCAGTGTAGATCAGACCAGAATTGATTCATTTTCTAGCCATATGTTGTGTGATACATGTTTTTGGCTTTGAATGTTGTCTGTTGTATTTTATATTGTTTGTACTGGCCAAGCAATTGCTTTGATATACTGTTGCACAAGAGACTCACTGTGTTGAGTGACACTTTAAAACGGCATGTCATTAACTTAGTGAAAGTTACAGTAAACTTAATAAATGAATTAATGTCTATAACAGGCTGTAGGCGTGATGTAACTTATCTCCGTGGAAACAGCCGTTAAAATCAAATGTTTGAGTGGTTTTTGGTGGTAGAACAGTTCTAAGTTGTGTCTGTTCAGGTGGCCAGTGGGACTTTGACAACTATCACATTGTTACCCTCGGTGAAGGAGACGTTTCAGTGCGTTGCTTAACTGTTGTTGCCAACCAACGAATATGGTGTGCACATCGCAACTGTGTGCATGTTGTTAATCCTGAGACACTAAAGATTGAGGTCTGGTATTCGTCAGTGTGTTGTTTGTACTTTATTAGTTGCTGCTTCTATTTTTTACTTCATAACTTATGAATAGTCTTTATTATTGCACCATATTCCACATTTATTTGTTTATTATTTAGGTATTTATTAATTGTGAAATATTTAGGTAACATGAAGCTATGGCACTATTACACTATACAAAACTGTATTGCTGCTGCTGCTGTTGCTGCGTTCCTTCAGTGCTTTGATGCTGTTGAGGGGTATCCAGCCTGTAATAGTTCTGCCACAACAATTGACATGAGTTTACTTTTGGCTTGGTGGCATAAGGTTAGGGCATCGGACTTACAATCAAGCGATCGTGGGTTCGGTTCCCGGTCGGGCCGCTATCAAGCTACCTAGGTCAACTCAGCCTTCCATCCCTATGGGGTAGGTAAATTGAGTATCGGTCTGTCTGGCGGGGGTTAAGGCAGTGCACGTTCACTTGTGTCAAGTGGCAGGTAACACGCTGTGATCCTGTGTGGCAAGTGACGACCCGTTATGTGCCAGGGTGATATTTTGGCGATGAACTGAAAGTGTATGTTACCGGTTGCTGTAGACGTCATTTGATGCACATCCACGCCATGAAAGTCAGGTGCGGCAGATGTGTTGGGTTGGTGAAGGTGTCTGGTTGTCAATCAGGCTTGACAGCACACTGCGACTATTCCATGCATATACATATCAGCACCTGCAAGATGTCGATGTTGAGCCTTATGTTAGCAAGCTACTCGGTAAACCATTTCACAGTGTTTTAAGCACCTAATTACCTTACTACTCTTAAGAATTGTCAGTTATATGTGCTTTGTTTTGTACTGTTTTTTTCCATTTTTTAACTACTAGGAAGTGGGCTTTTTTGTTTATTTTCTTGAAAGGGCTTAGATTTAGGGTTACATTCATTTATATTG
>Ga0209679_1000605_pt1 | contig 13314 bp, 15 predicted proteins | sample WorMetHEROISLAND_4_FD_187408 | JGI IMG/M metagenome (GOLD analysis project Ga0209679, IMG submission 187408) | Marine gutless worms symbiont microbial communities from Max Planck institute for Marine Microbiology, Germany - Olavius sp. 2 HERON... ...
TACGATAAGGGTATATTTCACCCCTTTGCCGGGGGGTCCCTGCTGGGTCGATTGTTCTAAGTTTTTGCATGTTGGGTGGTACCCACGACGTAATCACGCGTACCAAATTTTAAGTCGATCGCGTCGGGGGTTACGGACCTACGGGGGTCCAAAATCTGGGTTTTCCTATTCATTTTCAAACCGCTCTTACAACAGTGTTTCGCACTACCGTGCTACACTGTGATGTGGCTTGTGTATGTGACACCGCATTAAAAGCTGTGAGCAGTGTGACATGGGACAGCTCAGTCATTTTGATGATAGCCAGTCTAGCAAAATGATGAATGTATTGTTGAATGCTGTGAATGACATTGACTAGTTGCAGAGAATTAGAACAAGTTGTGTGCCGTGGTTTGCAGTGGAGCAGTGTGCTGATGTGCGTATTGACAAAGCGCTATCAGTCAGCTTGAGTTACTGGCTGCAGTCAAGTCTACATGACATCGACGACTTGTTCATTGGTCATCACTGGGAGCTGATCAATGCCATCGTACCAGTCTATGACCGTTTTGTACACCATGGAACATGTCTCAACCGAACTCTGAGAGAAGAATTCGAGGTTTTCTGATATTTTTATTTTGTTGATACTAATGACAAAGATTTCAGCTGTTTAAATATTTGCCACAATCTTTGTGTACATTTATGATGGTGTGATCTGTAAGACCATTTGTGATGTTAATTAAAATAATTGAATACAGTCATTAACGATTAGGTGGTGGTTTGGCTTAGTGGTAACATCATTGGGCGTATCAATGAAGTTACTCTGTGTCGAGCCGGATTAGTGCTGGGATGGGTGACCATTCGCGGGTATACCGTCTTGGTATCTAACCAAGCCACCCAGGCTCCGCAGGTAGGTGTAATGAGTACTGGCGATGGTTACGGCCACCGCTGGGGAAGAAACGGCGAGTTCTGCATAGCAGTAGGCCCTGTTACCAGGAGTCATTGTTGGCAGACTGACCCAGTCGGTTAAAGGCGCTGGCTGTTAACGGAGCCGGCCATCCAGCCGACGGGTTGTATGCTAGCTTAATTGGGTTTAACCCTTGCCGGCTCAAAGGGCCTCAAAGGGGGATGAGCTCCCACACAACGGACCTCGGTCTATGCAAAATCTTCTTCTATTAACGATTGATCAAAACTAATGAAGCATACTGTCATATGTCATATAGTAATTTTGTCAGAGCTCATGAGGGCCACTGTAAGTGCATGTTCAGTGCCTTGCCGTTGTTGTTGCCAAATATTGTCATTTTAAACGAAATAAATGGAGACGGAGATGGAGAATATACAGGGTGATCCAAAAAAGTAAGCCACCAAGTTTTTGTCATAACTGCATGAAATGTTGACCAATTTTCAAAACTCTTTACTGACACGTTCATCTATAAAATATAAATACATTTTAAAGGTAATCATTAAGTTTCCACCACACCTTAAAGGCGTGGCTGCATTACCTTGTGAAATATTATTGTCAGATTTGAATATTAGATAGAATAGCAAAACGTTTGAGATGTGGTTGTGGCGAGATGTTAGTGATCATTTTATTGCAAATTTATTGCTGAATGTGTGAATGAAAGAGTTTTAAATATCAGTCAGTACTTATGAAGTTACAAAGTGGTAGCTTACTGTTTTGTGCACCACTTGTGTGTGTGGTGATTGATTTTCCGGTTTCTTAGCTAATTGTGTAAAAAGCTTTTTTTATAATTTAATTATTTGTTTAAGTAATAGTGAATATTGACAGTGATAGTATTGAGATGGGAAGTGGTTCTGTTGCAGGATATGTGCAGAGTGAATGATGCTAACAACCTGATGACGCTGCTGCCTCTGTGGATCAAAGACAAAGTCATCCCAGCTTACACAGTTGCTTCTGTCAGCTACTTCCAGTCTCTTCCTGGTCAGCTCTGTTCATGATATGATTATAAAGCTTCTTAATGACAACAAGCCAACTCTTATCATTTGTTGTAAGGACTGGTGTTGAATGCAGAGCATGTGAACAGAGCGGAGTGGGCTGTTTTGCTGCTCCATGTTAAAGCTTATTTCTGTGATCTACGCTCTGTCCTCTCTGCTTCACTCGTTTTTTTCTAAATCCCGCACACCACTCTGCTCCACTCACCTTACTCTTCGACCCGCTCCACTCTGATTCCGCTCTACCGCTCACATTCCGTCAATGCAGAGTTTTAAAAGGTAATCTGTCCACTATAATTTTTGTTACATTTTCACAATTTTGATTATCACAATCTTCTGTTATAATTCGACAACGCTTGTTCACTAACTTTTGTGATTTTTAAAAGTGTTCTGTGTTGCAGCCCTGCAGTGTTTGATATACAGTATAATTACTCGGCGACCGTGATTGATCATGGGGACTTAGTAATCAGTGAGCTTGTTCATGTGTATGCCTACTCTGTGCCTGGGCTGGATGACTGAAGATAAACGTACATCATTGTAGTTTAGATGGTGGATGGTGGTGTTTGACTGGGCAGATTTCAGTAACTTGTATCAGCAAACGAGCTTTTATTACACTACTGAACTGAACACTGCAAAGTGCAGACTGAACTCTAGACAACAGGCTTGAGCGGCCGTGAGTGGCAGGTGTCGGCCCACCATTCTGAGGGGCCGCCATTCCGAAGGGTCCGCCATTTTCAGCCATTTCCAGCAGTGACAACTTACGGTTAGGGATACGGTTAGGGTTAGGGTCAGGGTCAGTCGTCTGGTTGTGGCAATATCAAGAACTATTCCCTGCAACGACCATGAATGACGGCTTTCAGAATGGCGTACACTTTGGAATGGCGGCCCTTTGGAATGGCAGACCGGAACCGAGTGGCAGATTCAGTCAACTCACCACTCCATTCCTGCTGTGCGACTTCCCGATGCATGCTTGGCTAGTTTTGACTCCCACTCACTGCTTCACACCTCTCATCTGTCTTGTCTGCTCGCTCCTCTGTTCTCGTGCTGTGGTTAAATGTCTGTGCATGTACATCATTTAGATTCTACACATTGACTGCTGTCTACAAGAGCAATGAAATGATGATCTTATGTGCAAGTTACAAAATGCAAAACGTAAAAATATGTTGCCTGGAAAATGATTAATTTCCAGCAAAAATATAGTGACCTAGAAAGTCCAAAACAGTTAGTTGTTGTGAATGTAAAAAGCACCATTGAAACGAAGTCTTTCAAAGTTTACATTACATTTCTAGACTGTTTCATCAGTGTAACATGATAAAGATATGCCTTGACATTTTTTTGCTTATGATCTACCATACAATACATTGTTATCACACAATGCTATCTAGTCAGCACAGAATTGTGAAGTATGTCAGTTAATTTAAGAACGGTTGTGATATGCTGGTAGTGCACACAACTGTGTAATTTGACACACACCTAATAAAACCCATCTCCCTCTACTAACAAGAAAGCATGTTGCTGCTGAGTGCTGCTGAGCGTTTCATGCTCAGACACCAACAGTAAATTAGGCCTAAAAATGGCATAGGCCTAGTTTGCAGTCGTCTAGCTGGCCCTGCATGTTCCATCGGCAATCTCTGATGCTAGTGCTGTGCTTGCGCTGCCCTGGGCTAGCATCATCTGGACATACAGACAGACACACGGACGGACGGACAGAATTAATCTCCCGTGAGCTGTCGTGCTGTGCGCTACCGGTATAAATTTGTAACAGTGTGGTGTGATAGTGAAATAATGCTTACATGATGTACTATTTTAATGAGTTATTTCTGCAGGTTTTAAAAATTTTGACTCCGATGATCAGGCGACAATCATTCGTCTTGGCCAGTCAGCGAGTCGTGTGGTACTGGCGGCAGTGCACTGGTATGATGTTGACCTGAAATTATTTCGTAATTTCCTCGCATGGCGGTCATCATCCTTGGTAACGTCATCGCCAACGGACTTGTTCAAGCAGCAGCTAATTGACTATGCAGAAAGCATCAGTTCGTTGGATGTTGATCCTATAGAAGCAGCATTACTCAATTCACTAATGATCATTGCAACAGGTTTGTCTATCTGCTGGCACAGTTAATATTATTATATGAATATGACTGCTCAACTCTTACTGGCTGGTTCATAAAGGCTTGCTGCTAGTGTCAGCTGAACTGAGGCAGAAGTTTCCATAATAAGTTAACATGAATTTTTATGTGACAGACAGTTTCATGACTCTTGTCAGTATTGTGTCATCTCTTCTGTGCATTAATACTATCTATCAACTAAGTGACGGAAAGGGCATCCAGTCTGGAAAAAATCTGCTCCAAAAGTTTACTGTTAGGGGACAAACCTGGACTAACTGTGGAAAAATTGAAGAGTTCAACAGTAATTGAAAATTGATGCAGTCGTCTGTGAATTCAGCTTGTTTTCGTGACATATTTTGAAGTCGATAATGTTCTCATTTTGGCTCTTTAGTTTGTTTGTGTCAACACATGTTATTTAGCAGGCCCGTAGCCAGCCGTCTGATGACGGGGATCGTTTTTCTTAAATTGTGGACCCCTTCGCGTCCCTTCCCTTTCCCTCCCTTCCCATCCCTTCTCCGTTCCCCTCCCCTCCCATCCTCTCCCCTTCCCCTTCCCCTCCCCTTTCCCATCCCCCTACGTGGGCCTCAATCCCTTTACTGCGGCTAGGGGGTATGAGGGAGCGCTTAAGCTCCCCCAGCAGGTGCGGGCGGAGCCCGGCCGCCAAGTGGTTTCTGGTGCATTTTGAGCTAAAAAGAGCAATTCTGGTTATAGCGATTTAAAGTTTTTCCGTCTGAAACAAGTCGCTAATTCATAGTAAGATTCCTAAGTAAGATCAACATAGCGTTATGATTAATGCTAGTTAGGTCTCAACTTTCTGTTCAAATCTGGAATCTTACTGAGTCTGCGACTTCATTTGGCAGTAAAGACTGGGTGAGACGAAACGAAATTTTAATTTTATTGCATGCTCAAATACTTTCTTTCACCTGCGAAAGCGGACCTTTTGCCGACAGACGGGGGGTCGTCCGCCCGCTCCAACCCCCCCTGGTTGCGGGCCTGTTTAGTTAATACTTTGTTTTTGTTGTATTTGTTAGGGCCGCCTGTTGCGATAACACAGAGTGTGTTTATCGCAACGCGCGAGCCCTTATGTTTTGCTGCTGTTTCTTTCTTTTTTTCTTCAGCACGAGATCTCCACGGTCTCTCAGCCAATCACCGTGAAACTTTACCACATGATCGGAAATGGGTGCAATTTTAAAAACTATGTCCAAAGTTTGGGGGTCCTCCCACCAAAAAAATTGGGGGCCGAAAAACATGCTTTTTGGCACGATTTCGGACGACTTCGCACTTCGATCGCAAATATCTCCAGAACAGAACAAGATATCAACAATCGGAAAACTGCGTTGCAAACTACAATCTCTCCCTCTTCTGCTGACTTAATCTGGTGAACTTAGGTCCACGAACAGCTAAAAATAGGACCGTAGTTTAGACCCATTGAAAATCGCCTTTTTTAGAGAACGATTTCTCAGCCGCTAGGGGGCGCTTCCACCTCAAATTTTTCACATACGGTAGAGAATGACCAAGTCTTGCTAACGCACCCCCAAAGGGGTTTGGGGACTCCAACATTTTTGGGGAGATAAAAAGATAAATTTTGCATTGAGTAGGCTCCAAACTACGGTCCTATTTTTCGCCGTTTGTGGACCAAAGTTCACCAGATTATGTCAGCAGCCGCGGGAGGGATTGTAGTTTGCAACATCGTTTTCCGATTGTTGATATCTTGTTCCTTTCTGGAGATATTCGCGAGCAAAGTGCGAAGTCGTCCGAAATCTCACCAAAAAAAGCACCGGCCATAGTTCAGAGGACTGGCGTTAACAAGTCACTAGGGGGCAGCACGGGTAAGGGCGGCCCTTATGCTGTGCTGTGCACCACATCTAGTTTAAGTTTATTTTGACTCTTTGCAGCATATGGTTGGTTTACTGATACAAGTTTGTGATCTCGTCACTTGTAACACTGATGTCGAGGGTTTAAAGCAGTGGTATCCATTTTGGCCTCTTCACTTTTTCCCCAGATAGCCCTCAGTGGCAGTTGAATTATTTAAATCATGAAATCAGCGACGTTCAGTAAATGGTGTATCGTCTACGCCTACTTAAAGTGACCCACACAGAGTGGTGGTACAGTGGTACAGTGCCTGCTTGCACCCTTGGGTCGAGTTGCGAACTCTCCAGGTTTGACCCGAAGTCTCCAAGTTTCGGTCTTTGATCTCCAGCCTCTGGGTGTAGTGCTGCTATCTCCGGGTTATAGAGCAAACTGCAGCAAAAAATCTGCATTTACAATTTTCCATTTCCAAATGTTTGTTTTGCTTTGTCACATCCGCTCCATGCATTTAATGTGTGATTTTTACAGCTTTTTTGTTGTAATCAAAAGGTTAAATTTAGCGTCACAGAATACACCAAGACAGACCATTTCGAGGTCGAAAAATTCAAAACACTGCCCCCTCTCTGGGCCCATCCACCAGCAGAGGGGGACACCCCCTTCCCACACCCCACACCCAAAGCACTGAAGGTGCCTCGATTCTCCAGCCTTCGTCCCTCGATGTGGCCCCCCAGTTTAAAATAGCTTCCACCGCCACTGGTTTAAAGGAAAAAGCAATATTGTAAATGCTGTTTTTTTGTTACTGTGTAAACAGATTATCCCAATCTGAAGAACACAAGTGTCGTAGCTGAAACCCACACTAAGATTTTGTCGGCACTGCATGCTTACGCAGCAGGTATTGTTGTTGTTGTTAGTTGTGTTGGTATTGCTTTTTCCCCTCCCGTCTAATACACATCGACTGTCTGGAGGATAACAGGTAATATTGTCAGAACTGTTCAGTGCTGTATTATGTACCACAGTTGCACACAATCATAAGTTGTTAGTTTTATGGCTAGATTTTGTATTTTTTCTTGGTTATTTTGAGTTTTTAGGCTCCATTGCTGAAGCAATTCTGCCTGTTGTGACAGATAATAATAATAATGATAATAATAATATTCATACTTGTAGAGCGCCATTTTACTGTAGTGTGTTCTGTATGTATGTGTATGTATGTATGTGTGTCGTCTATCACACTTATGCTCCCTGCTAAAGCCATTCGACAGAGTGAGGGCCATTTGGCAGGGACACGTGTGGTGCCAAGTAACACTCTGTTAGACAGGGCCCCGGTCCCTCACAGGAGAGGGAGATGGGTTGGAGGCTTTTGGGGGTTGGGACCCCCAGTTTGCAGCTATGCAGCCTGTCACCAAATTACTTTGACCCTTGTTGGTTGTGAGTACCAGTTGAATTGATTGCCTGGAAAGACTCGTCTGTGAAATGAGTGACGTGTTATATTTTATCTGCAGAGTTAATTACTCAGTCGCTATTATTTCTAAAGTGGTTCGATGCTGTTGGTTGGGCGACTGGAATGGCGTTCATGCTATAGAACCTGCTTGCTGCAGCAATGCATCAATTCTTTTGGGACTCAGCCTGAGCAGAAGTAACCTTTAAAAACTAGACAGAATTAATAGGTTATTATTATTATATAAAAATGTACTTCTGAAAATTCTGCATGGGTACTTTATAAATTGCAGAACAGTCACTGTGTATTGCCATAACTTTATTTTCATTTATGTTCCACCAGATAGCTGTAGTTAAGGACTGAAGTTCAAAAAAACCATCTGAAACAAGTCCTGAACTGGCTGAACAGTTGCTGTGATGTGGTCAGCCAAGAACTAATCAACAGTGCTATTAATAGTGGTCTAGAGGACTGTTGTTGGTCGTTCATTCACAGGGTGGACAGTGGACACACTGAACATTGTTTCTGTTAATTCTGCGATCTGTGCTTCTTGCAAACCATTTCTATCATGAATTGCATTGAAATTTTGTCGGTATTGTTTTTTGAGTAGTTCACTTACCAAGCACTAAACGAAGAATATTTAATAGTATTGTTCAAATTTTGCCCTTTCTTGTGTTAGCAAATAATTTCTGAACATTTTAGTGAAAACAGCATTACTCTGTGACTCATGGTCATAAAGTTATGGTGCATTAAACTTTGTGCAGTTTTTTTCTGGAACACCCTGTACATACACCAAATGTATTGCATAAATTACAGGTAATTTAGTCAAAGCTAAAGTGATTTGATGCATTTGGTACTCAGCAAAAATGTTGTTTTGATTTGTACTGTGTTTGTGCCAGCCAAGTATGGATTGCCAAACAGTCGTCTCAAGATGCTGTTGAGCTGCGTTCCATACGCTCGTCGGCTTGGTCTTCTGCACTATCAGATGACAAAAACTCGCACAGTATCTGCTGAAGAAGTTGCTATAAAGTCATCATCGTCATCATCATCATCATCGTCATCAGCAGCAGCAGCAGCAGATATCTCTAACTGATAGTGATTTATTGTGATGATGTGACGTGATGATGGAGATTGCATTACCTGGCAGTTGTGCAGGCAGCGTGTCTATGTACTCTTCTGTACTGATGGGTAAAGTCTACATTTATAGTATACATTACAGTGTTTTTGTCGACTTTATTGGCATTCTGCCTCGCTGCCAAATAGTTGCTTGTTGCTGATGAGTAAGTTAATTATTTATTTCAGCCGGGTAATTTCAGACAAAGCTCACTTTAATGTTATACTCTGTGAGTCAAAAAACACCCATACAGACGTTTTGTGCTAACTTTGGCAAACTTTGACCAATTTTAATAATTCTTTCACAGTTGCACTTGAGATGAACTACAGAACAAGCTGTAGTAAAATTTGCCACCTCGCCTTAAATATGTTGCCGCACTGACTTGCAAAACTTCAGTGTTCAAAAGTACAACTGTTCATTGATATTAGCCACAATAATTGACACATCAGATGATAATTTCGTTTTAGAATGGTAAACTAGCAGGTATTTCTGTTTGATAGATTTATTTGAGCTTCATTGTCTTTTTTTGAGTGCCGATGACGTCATTTGACATGTCAGCAGAGTAAATTGTGACAGTGCCTGCTACACGCTTGGCACAGCATTGCAACAGTGCGTCGCGTCATTGATGCATCCATTGACAGAGTGGCGTGCACGACGAAAAACGTACGTGCGTGCTGAAGGCGGATATTTTGAACACGTGTTGCAATCTTCTAAATTAATTAGAACAGAACATGACATTTCTGCAGATATTTACTGTGAATACATGATCTGTCACATTTTTGAATTGAATAACTATCGTGTAAAGTTGTACAGTTGAACATTCAAATTTCACAAAGTAATGCAGCAACAGATTTGAGGTGAAGTGACAGATTATATAATAGCTTCTTCTGGAGTTCATTGTAGAATGCAACAGTGAAGGATTATTAAAATTGGTTCATATATGCCAAAGTCGTGAAAAAAAGACTGCATGGGTGTTTTATTTTGACTCAGAATATATACTGTAACTACAGGTATTTGTTTGTCATTCTGTCACATCGCACTGCTAGCATGTACTACCTGGTGGTCCATTATTACCAGACCTCTGGCCTTCATAAGATTAACTTTCCTAATATATGTTATTTTTAGACTAAAATGTTAGTGAATGTAGATGACATAGTGATGCACAAAATTCATTTTATCTGACCTTCAATGCGCCTCCTTTACTTTGCTATGACTGAATTAATGTGACGTCACTGCTGACACTGATTTTGTGTTATTACAACATGATCACTCAACTGATGAGTGTGCTGAGCTGCTGACAGAAGAGACCCATACTTTACTGTACCCAGTCATTCACTAGCCACTAAACAGTCCTGTCTTAAATGTGATGTACCACAAAATCTTTTCAGTCATGCAGCAGAAGGTTTATCAACACTGAATTAAAGATGTTGATGAACTGCAGAAGCATATGCAGGGAACATGGAATGAATTGTACCAGCGCATTATCAACTATGTACGATAGTGCTGTCATGCAATGAAGCATGATCGTAATTACTTGTCTTTTAAGGCGGACACTGAACACAAACTGCCCTGTCTATGTTTGATTAACATAGACTGCACATTTCACATTTACTCATTTACTGTTGCTACATGTTACACTTCACATTTCTCACTTAATTTAGTGTACACAGGTTTTACTCAAAAATGCAAGTTTTAACGGTGCAGTAAACAGTAAATTGTTGCTATGTTCAATGCAGCATTCTTTGTCATAGCATAGGGTAAAATTTCATAAAATTTTACCACTTATTATAAAAGTTACGTGACAAAATCACAAGGGTTCTGGAAATTATGGTCTTAATGAGATGAAAATGCTTGTAGAGGACGACGTCACATCACGTCATGCAAGGTAAAGGTAGTACTTTGGTGGTCAGTTTTATGTGAATCTTGCTCATCATTGGCTCGGTTATGTTTACAGTAATTTTCATTTAGAAATAATGTACGTTAGGAAAGTTATATCAATGAAAGCTAGGAGTCCAGTAATTATGGACCACTGGGTATACACGTGATATCATCATCATCATCATTTTATTTTGCCAACGAAATGGTTATATACAAGGTGATCCATAAAAATAAGACAATACATTTCAATTCTCCCTAGCTTCATCAAATATTTACCCATTTTCAAAATTATTTCACACATTCAGCAGTAAATTTGTAATAAAGTGATCATTGAAGATGCCGCCACGTCTTAAACACTTTGCTACACCACTCTGTGAATATTAGCTGACTTCAGTGTTTTACCAGGTTTTGTAGCGACATGTTTCAGGTGTGGTGGGGTCTCTAATGATCACTTTGTTGCGTATGTGTAGCAGTGTGCCAGTGAAAGAATTTTGAAAATTAGTCTGTGTTTGTTGTCATTATGATGAATACTGAGTGACTCACTTTTCATTGTATGTGAGATACAGTTCGTGTGTTCAATCATATGTGCGTGTTTTACATGTGAGTTGGACAAAGACTAGGTGCACTGCACACTGACTTGTTTTTATCATGTTCAGTCTGTGTGTGTTATCTGAACACCGGGTTTCAGTCAAGCGAGATTTCTTTGCACGTTTTGGATGGTTCCTCAGTAAGATATATATTGACTTCGTCTACAGTGTGTCCCAAAAATTGACCCCAACAGTGTTTCCATATCCACTAAGAATTTTGAGGCAAAAATTTTTATAGACGTACTATCAACACAGTGTGTAGTTTTCGTTCATGAATCTTCAGTTTGCAGATTCTGCTGCCGTTTTTTGTTGTCCGTGCTGACAATTTTACAAGTAAAAACTGTTAGCACCAAGACATCAACAGATGGCTGGTAGAAAAATGTATGAGCTGAAAAGTGGTATGATTAATTGCTTGTATCTTTTCAGCGTGCACATTTTTATAGCAGTTTTCTGTTGCTATCTTGGTGCAAAAATTCTGTGTAAAATTGTGGTCACAGTTGATTAAAAATGGGAACAAAATCTATGAACTTGAGATACATGAATGAAAACTATACAGTAATATGTATCAGTGTTGAGGGTACTGCTGTGAAAATTTTGATCTCAGAATTCCCAGTGATTATGGAAATAATGACGAACACTGTAGGGGTCAGTTTTTGGGGACAACCAGTAGTGTTTTGTTTAGAACTCTGCTACTTCACTCAGGTTTATAGTTGTGTTATGTGTCACTCTTACAATGACGTGTATGCTACTGTTTGATGATTGTGGTCTGCTGAGACCGGGAGCCATGTGAATTACTGGTAGACAGATTTCTGACTGAATATCTGTAAGTTGTAACAAGTGACTGAATCAGTTTACTGCTCGGCACAGCTGAGGCTCTGGTATGTCAAATTGAGCTGATTGGCTCGATGTATGACTGGGTGGGTGATTACATAGTAATGATTTTTTTCGTCAAGCGATATCTCAGGAAGTACAGCAGATCCCAAGTTGAAACTTTGCATGTAGGTGGTTGCTGATGCCCATTTGCCTTCATTCCAGAATTCTCCAGCTGCTTTAGTGGATGGATGTGGGTTACTTTTTCCAGCTGAGTTCATCACCAGCGCATACATACAAGTGGCGTAGGAACCTTGCTTGTAATCAGATGCTGGCGTTAGTTCTGAGATGAGCTTGTTATCTGGTGATTAATATTGAACATTAATAAGCAATGACAAATATTATAGATCTACATAAATTATGTGACGTGTTCATTGAGTTGTCATATGACTCATCACATTGTTACTGTAACAGGTGTGGTGAATTCTGTTTGTCATGTTGTTGTCAATATCGACCGAATTTTTATATCATTATTCATTGTTATGTGTTATGTTTTTTCCCAAACTTGCCGTTTGTGTGAGGTTTTATTCAGTTATTGGTTTAGTTACATTGTATTCATGTTATGTGTTGCCAATAACTAGTCTGGAGTTATATGAACACTGTGCTTATTCTTTGTTTAGTTAATGTTGAGTGTCCAGATGTCCTGGTTGACAGCATTTGTATTCACTTCATCCTTTCCATTTATTAGTGTTATTATTATTAGTAGTGGTAGTAGTATTACTAAAGCAGAGATTTGAAGGACATTTTCACAGGTATAAACCATTAGAGGAACGTTGTCTAACAGATAGCAGACATAACACACGAATCCTGTTTCCCTCTTTTGCTGTCACTCGTGACTGTGTGTGTTGTATTTATGTATTCAACATTTGTGTTCTTATAGTTTCGTCAAACTGTATAAATTTTGCTAGCCTATTATTAATATTTCCACAAAAACCTAATCATTTAAGTATAAAATTGTGTTTTACTTAAATTAAAAATAAATGTATCTGGTGAACAGAGGGCAGTCAGTTGTAGCCGAATCGTTATTTTTACTTGGAGCTTGTCACACTAAAGAGAATGCATGGATTGATGAAATATGTCAATTTGTGGGTATTGTGATGTATTCTGCTGTTAGTCAGACTTTATTGTAAGAATGAATGATTCTTAAATGAGTGACACATTACATGCATGCGCAGCAGATGCTGTTCATTGGTGATGTGTGTGTCGAAATGAATGAATTTGCTATTGAACTTTCTTCACTGTCTAGTAGCCACATCATTTTGTGTTGCTCATGGCAAAAGTTATGATGGGTCACCCTTGCAAGGAGCACTGATGTCTGGCTCTGTCTCATGATAGCTGCAAGATACAGAAATAGTTACTATGGAACACAAATAGGAAATCACGTATGATTACTGAACAGTGTCATTGCAGGTGATGTACGAGTGATATGACCATTAGCGCTGTTGTTGTTGATATGAGTGACCTTTTTAATGGTCATTCCAAACTTTCTGTGTTCAGTATTTAAAACATAGCAAATTCTACATTACTGCAAGTATCCTTCTTCTTCTTCTTTCGGTTGTCTGCTAGAAGCAGGTCCTTGACTACCATCTC
>Ga0209679_1000607_pt1 | contig 13291 bp, 4 predicted proteins | sample WorMetHEROISLAND_4_FD_187408 | JGI IMG/M metagenome (GOLD analysis project Ga0209679, IMG submission 187408) | Marine gutless worms symbiont microbial communities from Max Planck institute for Marine Microbiology, Germany - Olavius sp. 2 HERON... ...
TTAAGATTATCTTACGGTGTGATAATAACTTACGATAATCGTAAGTTATTATCACATCGTAAGATAATCTTAAGATTTTTTTGTAATTAGCCCCCTGGACATTCGTTGTCTATTGAACAGTTTAGAAACGCTCAAAGTAGTATTGTTCTGTTGAGCATATTACACAGTGTAGTTGGGTTCATGGCAAGTAGACCGCAAGAGCCATGAAACTAAAATACGCATCATGTTAATGGTTGTTATCATTTCCTTAACAAAAACGGGTGTGGTTTATTGTTTTTTGACTTGTAGCTGACCAGTTAAATAAACACCTTGTGGATATTGTGAACCATTTGCATTGCCCATGCTCACGATACAGCTGCTTGCAATATGATGACGGTTACAAGATTGGAATTGCATTGACGAGCAAAATAAAACCTGGTGAACCGTTTGACGAATCAGATGGTCAAGATATGAGCGAAAGGTTTGGCTAGTTTTATTTCATGACTAATTAATGAGTCATAAAAAATTTTGATGGAGTAAAAATTTTTGTTCGATTAATTTCTACTGAATTATTGCTTGCTTACCTACCGGTAACGTTATATTCATGTGAAAGCTCTTTAGCTTATCTAGTTACGTTGTGAATAAAATATGCACATTTCTGTTAGCAGTAGTTGCATAATTGCACATATATGTAAGAAAATAGGTTGTAAATATGACGTTGTTGGTTTTTATGTTATGGTATGTCATGTTCTCGATCTTTACAGGTGAAATAATTGACGTGTTACATTGTTTTTTAATACTCTATAGTGGTTTGAGATAACTCCAATAAATCTGGTTCAGTGTCAGTATTTTTACCGTGCGATGCACGTAGTGCTAGCGCGGTATTGCTATCGTAAAGTCGTCCGTCCGTCCGTGACGTTGATCTATCATGGGCATATAGGTTGGACTAGTTCGATTTTAATTACACAAATAATTAGCTTAGAGTCTTCGCACATCGGAGCCACAACATCGGCAATCTAGTCCAAGGGGAACACCCCTAAAATTCGGGTGGAATAGAGGTTGGGTAGTTCTCGGCAGGAAACCTGCAATATCTCTGAAACGGGGCAAGACGGGACCAAGGTTACTATTGATGACCAATAGGAAATCGCATACGCACTTTCGATTGATGCCAAAATCAACAAACTTTGATGACCTTGAAGGTCTGTTACGCACTGTGTTTCAAAACACGTGCGTCTTTCGGAGCCCACCACGAAAAGTTGAATGAAGATAGACCAATATTATCAGCGACGAAGATGTAGCCCAATGACTCTAGATTCTGGCAATATAGGTTTATGTGGATATTCACAGTGGTTCTCAAGATTTATGTGAATTTTCCTTAGATTTTATACCTGCGCTCCTATATTACGTATACAGGAAAGGCACATCATATATATTCGTTTTCAAGTTCAAGTGTTTGTTTATGACAGTTAGCTACCAGTACGGCTGCCACGGGTTCTGAAGTGCATGACCAGCGGAGATGTGTGAAGCAGAGTAGCAGAATGTGGTCTGCTGAGTATTTATAATCTGCACAAAAACTGCGGATCTTTCTAGATGCTATGTCGTCGGGATCTTAACAAAGAAGTCCAACATTAGTATTTAGTATTACCTAGTCCCTTATTGCCTTTCCACTGACTCCAAAACACGTGACCTAAAATGGCCATTTTGCGTTAAATTCTGTTTTGGGCCGGTACGTTTGGAGCTCTAAAGCCTGGTTTTCGAAGCTTGGCTACTCTTAAACTTGTAGTGAATATTGTCGGCGAACTTTAAACCAAAAACAACATCTGCGGCATCGTGCAGTTTTCTTGCGACAGCACGGCTTTCTTGTTGGTATAAGTATTAGTCGTTTTACAGTTTTTATGTTAATTAGGAATTAGATCTCTTTTTATTATACTGTGTGATGTGATGTCTTTAATTGTTTTTCAGTTTTTCTGTGATTTTGTGTGTACTATCTTATGATGATGATAATGATGATGATTATTATTATTATTATTACTTTTGTAGCTTTTACTGTCTGCCTTCGGCGAATAAACGTGTTCATTTAATTGTTACTTCCTTTGTGCGATGTGATGAAAACAGAACTAACTGCAGTCATGTCCACAGCAACCACCACACATTGGGGCAGAGACTTTGAACAGAAGATCATACTTTGACTGAATTCTTTTTCACTTTACTGTTGCATTTTCTGACTCTTAATTTTGCATTGTTGTCAGCATTCGGACAAGAAATACTGCTGTTTGTGCGCATGCGGACAGAAAATGTCCTAAAACATGGCAGATATGTTCCATTTACGGAAATGTCCACTCTTTCATAGGAAATTGTGGTACCGGGTAACCATATCCAATAGCTGTGTGATAATCTGTCTCTGGGAGGTCGTAGTTAGGTGTCTCTGTATAGCAGGACAGGTTTTAGCATGTCGTGTAAAATAGTAAGTATGTGGAGTCTGTATGGAGTGTGTCTTCGTGGCTTAATGATTACAGCATCGGACTAACAATTACGAGGTTGCAGGTCCGATTTCCGGCCGTTTTAGTTAACAACTGTGGGCAGTTGCAGGGGTCCCAGCTGTCCTGAAATTCCTGAAATTTCAAGAGTGTCCTGAAATTGTCCTGAAATTTGAAATTGTCCTGAAATTTTACTCATTTGGCAAGAATGTCCTGAAATCGACTTGAACTGTGTCTATATTAGTCTTGAGTTTCTCTGCGTTGACTGTTTCTGCATCATGCAATCGTAGTAACTGTTTCCATTTAACAAGTGCCAGTCATTAATACTTGCATATTGTTGATGTTGACTCTTCTGTAGTCTTGCTAACAGTATTTTGACTGCATTATTCAATATTGATGTTATGAATGATTTTTGTTAAGGAAAAAAGTACGCATTTATTGTGTGTATTTAGCTGTTTGTTGTCGAAAAATGTCCTGAAATTGTCCTGAAATTTAGCAAAAAGTTAGTCCTGAAATTCTACTTAGTCCTGCTGGGACCCCTGCGGTTGTACACAAATGTGCAGTGTGTCCCTGTCACCGAGCAGTATAATTTGGTACTGGCCAAAGGATGGTGGTGCTCTGCAGTTGGGAAGGTAACCATAGCAGAAGGTAACGGCAGCTTACGGCTAGATTTATGACTAAGTCACCTGCAGACGGTCTGCCTACAGATTGGCATCAGCTCCGGCTCCAACGTTCATGTCAATATGGAACTACCTTTACCGTTTCTAATGCCGTGATTACAATTGCGATTTGACTGCGATACGACAACGATGTATCGCGTGTGCCTACTTCCATTCTGTGCGATTCGACGTAAGCAAAAAATGAACTTGTCAATTTTTCATCGTAGTCGTATCGCAGTCGAATCGAACACAAATCGTAATTTCAGTCACTTCCATCGTAGTCGAATGCGTTGTGGTATCGTCGTATCATAGTCGTATCGTAGTCGAATTGCAGTTGTGGTATAATCTTAACGCAAGTCTGGTTTCTTTAACACAGTGTATTATGTGTTGTTTTCCGTTTCTGTAGTGAGTATAATGATAAAAGACGGGAGTGGCTGCTGCACGAAGCAGAGTTGTTTGCAGTTGAGTTACTAAAGAACTGGCAGCTTGGTCACTGTGAAGAGGATGTTATTGTGCTTTATTCGTTGCGTGATGGAGTGGTTAGTGCTGTTCATATATCATATACTCGATACTATTATGTATAACTTCAGTCCATGTGTCATATTGTTGCATCATGTTCATTACTTTTCCAAAGCAAAAATGTCTTAACCACTTGTCACGAAGTAGAAGTCCACCAGGTGATGTTAATTTTACATCAGCATTCAGAAGTCATATAACATACGTGGAAAAGAAGTGACCAGGAACCCTTGCTGGATGAGCTAAGAAGAAGAAAATGGAACTGGCTTGGACAGATGCATGCTGAGAAGAATGACAGCATTGCCAAACAAGCACTACAATGCAAGGCCACCGAGGAAGGGGAAAACCAAAGAAAACCTGGAATAGAGATCTTGAGTAAGAAGTGTAGACAGCAGGTTTATGGAGATGGAGTCACCAGTATAAGACATAGCAGTGAATACAGGTGCTATGTGGCCCATATTGGGACTGACAAGGCATAAGTAAGTAAATATTCAGAATACAAATTTTTAAGCCTCCGCCGCCGGTAGGCGCCGGCGGAGGCTATATCTTTTCGGGTCGTCCGTCCGTCCGTGCGTGCGTGCGTCCGTGATTCACGTGGTAGTTTTATGTTTCCGCGATATCTCAAGTATCTGTTGACGGATTTTCGCCAAACTTTTGGCACTGGTGCATCTCGGGACAGAGATGAACTGATTGCATTTTGGGGTCAAAAGGTCAAATGTCAAGGTCACAGCATGACCAAATGCGCCCGAGAATTTTATGTTTCCGTGATATGTCCACTATCTATCGATGGATTTTTGCCAAACTTTTGTCACTGGTGCGCCTCGGCATAGAGATGAACTGATTAGGTTTTGGGGTCAAAAGGTCAAAGTTCAAGGTCACACCATCGCGGCGGAGGCGCACAGCACTCGACGCTACCGTCGAGTGCAACTTTTTCTAGATGTTATCATACAATAGTAGTACCACATCTCATATTGCAGTGCAAAGTAAATGATGCAGTGAGAAATTTTTTTGCGTGCCTAAAAACCAGTGAGCAGCAAACTTTGATTACTGCACAGAACCAGATAGAAAACTAGATGTGTGGCAATGCCCAGCCTGATGGCAAGTGGCACCTTATAGCTCTGAGATGGGTTTCCCATGAAGTGTGGCTAAGTTAGGTGACGATGGCCAAGCGACCTCAGAGATTAGGTGGTGAAAAAAGTAGTGGTTAAACAGAATGGCCGGCGGCCATAATTAACAAAAAGAATTGTGGGAAAAAATAAAAAGTATGGTACAACATTTCGGTCTGTATGTCACTGTCATGTACTGTGGCAGAGTGGCTAACATATCAAGATATATAACTGCTGTAGAATACTAATATGAGGTCATTTATGATCTGTTGAACAGCGCTATTACTAATTTCCACAACTTGTCTCACAGTAGTTGCTGCTTAGGCGATTGCTTAAGTCATAACTTTTTACGAGATTTTAATGTACTCAGAACAACAGAGATGCTGCATGAAATTGCGCTAAATAAATTTATTACTGACTGATTGACATTTCCAAACATGTAGAGTAAATAAAAACAGACAATTGAGTTTTACCTTTAGTGTTTTTTAGTTTTAAGTGTCATTTTAGTTCCAGTTCTAGTTTTAGTTTTAAACTGACATTTTAGTTTTAGTTTTGGTTTACCTGGAATTTTCGTTTTTTTTGTTAGTTTTAGTTTGATGTTTCAGTTTTACTCTCTACGTGTATGTGTGTATGTCAGTGCTCTAAAACAAAAACCACTGCTCTAAAACAAAAACCACTGGACATATCATCAGCAAACTTGGCAGGTGGATAGTATAGGACATGTCAGCAATCTTATTTGAGGTTATACGGCTAAATGTCAAAGTCACAGGGTTAGCTGTAGCCTGTTTGTTAGCTGTAGGCACTAAGCTGCTTGTAGTGGTGATACCTGGCGAATAGAAATAAAATGATGTCGTTGAAAAAATGAAAGTGCAAGATGGGCTCCGCAGTACTACTAGACTAAACTTGGCAGGTGGATAGTGCATGACAAGTCCTGGTCACCCATTTTATATGAGGTGAAAGGTCAGATGTCAAGGTCAGCGTGAGTTTGAACTCTTCTGAGTGCCAGTCCTTTAGTTCCATTAGCTTTTGTCTATGTGGTGAGTGAGACTTGTGACATTAGTACCAGTACTAGTCAGTACTAGGGCATGATGTAGCATAGAAAAGCAAGGAGGGCCTGTTTGTCACTATGCTTGACTAGCAGGATGTGTTGCACGTGCATCATAATAGTATTTGTAGTTCATTCTCATTTTACTTTAGTTTTCATTTTTGTTAACGTAGCTATTTATTTTTCATCAACAATCATTTTTATTGTCTTTTTTCGCTAATAGAAAAAACACTGCCATTTCATTCATGACTAAACAGTTAAATGTAGCTGTATAATGTTTCTTCTATCTCCCGTGCTATCGGCTTTTTTAACTGACCGAGTTATTGTCGTATGTTCGTGTCTGTGAATTCTTTGATGGTTCAGCTTGTAGTAAGTTTTCCTGTGTGATGCACAGCTGTACACGGCTGTTGGAGATGTCGCTAGAATGAAGCTAAACAACAGTGTAATTAATGAAGTTTCTCATCATGCCGAGCGCCAGTTCCGTCGTGGAGGCAGCGTCTTCAAGGGACTTCTCAAGATGGTCAAAGATTACAGGTTTGATTCTAGTTTTACTGGTTGCATATGTAGCAATTCCTATACTTGGCCAGTTTGACCAGCAGGCCAGACTTCGAACTGGGACTCATGTCCCGACCTAGAGGTCTTTGACCTGGTGACCCGACATGATAAGAATGATAAAGAAAGGCATGAGTAAGTAAAAATTATGGATACTAACTGAAATAAAATAAACCAGTAGAGTAGACTGCCAGAATCGGTGCCGTAGAGAGCACAAAAGTAGGCATATATTAAAAACAGTACTGTGATGAACGTTTCAAGTCTGAAACCGGGTCCAACATCAGATCTGACAGAACACTGGGTCTGACACGAAATTGGTGACCTGTGACATGAAAACCTGTTTTCGCTCTGCAGCAGATTGCTGCTGAGTGATTAATGTCTGGTTGTTAACGTATCATCACACATTTGCAGTTTTTTTAACCATTTGTACTTTTGAATTGATAGTAGTAGTATCAGTAGTGACAGTAGCAGCGTTACCTAGAAAGTTGACGTGTATTATTGTTTTAACTTTCGCATTGTTTTACTACTGTGTTTTGTACAGAAGCGTATTTCAGGGCAGTTACGTGAGGAGAAAGCCACGTCCTCAGCGTCTGCGTGACAATAGTGCGGCATCAGTGATGAAACATAGTGGTGCATTTGCTGCTGCAGTCACTCTGCTGCTGTCCATCTTCTCAGTAATGCAGTGTCCCAGCTTTGTTGCACTCGCTCAGTAGATGTCGCTAGCATTTATATTGTCATTGGCTTAGCGTTGATCTGGAACATATTCGCCTGTAGCATTTTTCGTAGTTAAGCTAGAGTTGTATAGAACCCAGTCGGTAAGAATCCGTTCACATATTATCATCAGGTGGGTGAGTGTGTAGTTAAGCTGTTTGCAATAGTGCATTGTATGGGGTAGGGCTGTGTTGTGCGTAATTTGTGGGTGTAATCAGATACCTTAAATTTTGCAGCTAAAATAGTTGTTAACTTAACACTAACTGTGTGTTTGTGAAACAGATATGAATTTTACTTTCTTAGTATTTTGGGTTGTACAGTGTTTTTTTGCTGAAGTACAATGCAGAATGACCATAGCCTACATGACCATTTCAAATGCTTGCAGAGGATAGGTGGGTGGAAGCTGAGTTTGTTATATAATGTGGGGTGAGTGATCCTGGGTATTGTTGTATAACGTTATGTGGGATATGGGTGGGGCACGTAATAAAATGAATTATATAATTTGTGAATGGCCTCTGATGCCATGTTATTGTGTCTGTTACCATTGTTGTTATGAAATGAGTTCTGTTTAGGGATGTACCAGATTTTGGCCATGGCTCTGGCAGGTCAGACATCCTGCCATTTTTGGCAAATCCAACTCTAGCCAAAATTTTGGCCTGATTTAAGCACTTTAGCTGTCAATAGTCGTCAACGTGTACGACTACTGCACTAGTGCAGTAGTTAGTGCAGTAGTCGTACACGTTGACTATTTACAGCTAAAAGTAACGAAATCAGTCTTTGACTTGTCATCATTTGAGTGATTCGAGTTCTACACTGTAAGTCGCAGTGGACTGAGCTACCGTAACACTATGACATTAGATGATTACAGAATGTTTGTTTATGGTTTCTTGTTCATGTACAGTCATGTTGATCATTTGTTATTGGACTGAGATTGTAGAAAACCCGTGATTACCTAGTGATGTAATTTTCTGCCAAATCCAGCGAGATTTGAGGATGTAAATCCGGCTACAGCCATTTTGGCTGGCTCCATCGGGATGTAAACAAATTACAATCTGTTACATCCCTAGTTTTGTTGTGTTGATGCATTTATACTAACATGTATGCTTGAGTTATATCTGTTACGTGCAGTTCAGCAATAATGTGCCTTGTAAGATGCCACTGTTGATGAGTGGTGATAATGCTTCGCCGATGCACTAGCAGGCTGCCTCGTTCGTTCACATTTATGGATTTTGTCTGTTGTAGAATAACTGTCGTTTTTATGCACATTGTGTTGGGATGGTGGATATCCAATCCATTTTTCCAAATCTGATTGGATTTGGAATTCTGCTATCAAATCGACTCAAAATCAAATCAAATCATTTGTTATCAGACCACGAAGATCCATAGATAAAAAAAGACTACCAGCTACAGCTAAAACACCTGAAAAAAAACTAAAAACCTACTATGTGGCAAAATTTGGCTTTAGTCACATTTTGTCTTCCATGTCAGATGAGGATACTTGTCCAATTCCAAAATCAGTGGACGGTTTTGCCAAATCAGCGTTGGTCATACGGCTGCCCAGTGCTGTTGGTGGTCTGAGCACCTGTTGTTGACCCAAGAGCCACTGACCACTTTTTGCTTCAATGAACAACAATAATCTGTGGCGACACCTGAGAGAAAGCTAGCGCCAACCAACAGTTTGCTGTCGATGAGTTAATGTGAGTCAGATGGTTGATTGGCAATTTCAACAGCCGCTGAACTCTGAACCATTCATAATTAACTGCTTCAGCAAACTGTAAGTTATATATGGCACTGGTGTTTGTTGCTTATTGAGCATCCCGGTTTCGTTGACATTTCTTGCAAACTGTTTTGTGCGCAGGTACTTGGTGACAATATACCATATAGTGCAGGTGACTAATCCAATACAGCAAATAGATCAGGCTGGGTATTACATGTAGATGTTGGATTCTCGTATCTGATATCTCGTGGAAAATTAACATCTGTCCATCTCTAATATTGTGCCTTATGTTGGCTTACTGTTGATGATGTTTGCTATGATGTAACTGATTACGGCAACTCGGTAGTATACTAGTAGAATGTGGAATCATTTAGTTATTCCACAGTCACACTCGTACTGCCTATTTCTGCTGTATTTTCTGAAGTGGTATAACAGGTCACTAACTCCACAGATGCAGTCATGTGTGACCATCCAATAAACATTTAACTGGCACTGACCACAACTGCGGAAAAGTGTGTTAAATAGTCTGGAGTTCATTAATTTGTAACTGTACTTAGCCAAACAATTTGTTATATCATACCATCAGTCCATAATACAGTAAATGCTGTTGAACTATTATGTTTGTAATAATCATGTTTCTGTACTGCAATGTTTTATCTGCAATGATGCTTAAATAGTCCTAGTTTTGCGTGCGTGTGTTAATTGTAGGAATAATTGTTTTATCTGCAGAAGTCGATAGGCAAATGTTGTAATGTATATACTGTGTTAGTAATTACCTTTGCCAGCTGTATTTGATGAGTTTATGTGACATGGCTTGAAATGTATAAACGGAGCCAGAGAGAACTGATCAGTTAATGACAACAGTCCAACAGCTTACTTTTGTGTCTTTACCCTGCTCTACATTAAATAAGTTTCTGTTTACATGAGGGTTTAAGGCATCAACCATGTAACTGTCCTATAATCGGCTGCATGCCGTGTACGGACATGTTGGACAGTAGCTGTCCAAGAATGGTCAATGTCCGGTCAGGGTTCATTATTCCCAGGTCAGCCATCTGAAGCCTTTGGCAGTTTTGAGTGGTATTCACCTTCAGCCGTTGTGTAACGCTCGACAGTCAGTTTATCTGTCTGTATGTCCTTGAACAAGATGTATGACACTGCCATCTTCTGAGCAACAAATGATTTAACTTTTTGAGCATAACTGCTGATTTTCCTTCAGTGTTTTGACGCTTTTGGTTGGTCGACTGGACCTGTAAAAACCTGCCGCAGCTGTCCTCGGAGGTTCTCCCTTGGCGACCAGTGCAGCCGGAGTAACTGTGTAAAATAGGCTGGTTAAACATATACTGTGAGTGAGTGGGTATAACTGTTGAGGTCATGGGTCTTGGTTTAGGGTGTGCGTAAGTAAATACGTTGGCAGAGGTATACACATTCTCGGAATGTCGTCTTTTGATTCACCTGTGTTTTATGCCAACGTTTATTAATTGCAGTTGTCCGTTGTTTTTATATTAAGTTATACATATATTTTTTGTTGGCTAACTTATAGTTATGTTGTATATTGCTTTATTTAATAAATTATGTGTATTTTAAGTGCATAGATTTCCAGTTCATAGTTTGTATGCAATAGTTAGTACTTGTTTTTAGATAACAAAGTGACAATGTAAAGCAACGGCTTTTAATTTGTGGTACACAGTGTTTGCCAAGACCGGATGGAATATTTTTCTATAGCAGCGTGAACAAATGGAGGTGAATTTTAATGAAATACAGATCAGTGAAGATGATGAATGTTTTATTATATGAGATTACAACCCTGTTTTTCAGTTTTATGCAGAGATAAAATTGGTTAATTTCAAGCAGTTGTTACTTTTGATCCAAAGTAAAATATGTTAACCGATCAACTTATTCAGTGTAAAAGTTACATGAAAATGTACCACTGTTACTACAGTATATCATAGAAGTTTACTGTGAACATTGTTTTTTGTGGTCCATGGGAAATATATCTGCTGACGATGATGCAAATAGTGAAATTTAGTTGTACTGTACTGTGTTTTATTGCATTATGTTGTTGAAATGTTGTGAGTTATGCATTTATAGCAGCATTGCTTTGTTTTATCCAGCAGTTTGTTGCTTCGGCCCTCTTTCTACTGTCATGTATCATTTTATAATGCTAGCGTGTGACTGCAGGCTGCGCTGTCAGTAGTGGTAGTTGCTGTTAATTGTGCTAAATGTTTATTCTGTGTGTGACTAACGTTATTGACACTGTACCCCACACTTCATAGCAGTTTTGCTTTTGCCTCACTACACAAACACACATTTGCGTGTTTACTGTTTGTTTTAATATAACACTATCTTCTATGCTGTTACAGCTGTTTTTAGAAATTGTAAGAATTGTAAGTTGTGAGGATAATGCAGTTTTACTAGTTGTCTTCAAATGTGACCTTATTTACAGGATTGCTGAGATGTTTTATACGATTCTGTTAACCAGTTATAGAATTTCTGAGTTGGATGGCATATACAATGTGTCCCCAGAAAGTGATGACGCAGATATAAATTGCTGTGAATATGACATATCTTAATAAAATGTCATCATCAGTCAAAACTTGTACCACTTCTGTCAAGTTTCCACAAAATAACTGCACAGTTGCTGAGATGCAGACTTAATAAAATCATCATTGCAAAACTTTGTGTCCAGTATGGAAAAGTCTCATAACATGATTCCATTACAGATACTGTTGCATATATTGCATACAGTCAAATACGCCATAGTGCTGGGCATTCATCAAAACAATGCCTCTGTTCAACAGACGTTCCTAATCCAGTAGGCTATGCAATTTTCGACCAATATATGGTTACACCTTGGAAATGACCCAAGATATGGAACACTAATAGTCGTGTATGATTTGTTGAAGTTATGTCATTGCCAACGACCCTGAGTCACCTTAGAAGTCACATTGTCTAATGGAAATCTCTGCATTAGCCGGCATCTTGTATAAATGCATCATCTGTCAGCCACAAAGCTCTAGGGTCAGGGTCAATATGATTACACAGTCATGTGAGCTCCTAATTTATTGATGGTAATATCTCAGTAACGATACTACACAGTCAGTCAACAGTGTCTTGTGTGGATGTGCATGCATGTGTCAGTTTGTACTTATGAGAATAATTCTAGTACTGCTTGGTGGATATTCACTTGAATATCAAAAATTGATTCTCATAGTTTGGCTATGTTATGCTTCATTCGGTCTTCATGTGGCGCGTCTCCTTTTTTAGACATTTCTGTTAGCGTCTCTGGAAGAGTCCAACAACGTAGTTTCAGCGGCCGTTAAAATGCCATTCACGCTTCATCACCAACAAAATGAGAGATTGTAAGAGACATCATAATTGGCCCGACGCAAGACCAACATGCAACAGACGCATCTGGCAGTAAAAAAACTGAAACTGCAAAAGCCTCACAAACATGATCACATTTTATTTTATTTTATAATTTTCCATTTATTCATTAATCCTATGACGTGGCTCAGCACCCTTCTGCCAAATCAAACCCATATGACAGCACCAACACAAAATAATGGTCAAACTACACAAAACGCTCTGCATCACAGAAAAAAACTTGTTACTAAGCCTGAGCAGTCATACTCATGACTATAAATACCATGAAAAAACTACACAAAATTCCAGATTCTCGTCAGTGCAGATCACATCGTAATTAATAATAAATCAACACATTACTGCAAAAATGTGCAAACACTGACCGAGCTTCATTACTGAAAATAAAGTAATTATGCAACTAAAGGTGTGAATTACAAAACAACTTTCTTCTTTATGAAACACGCTTCTACTCTTGCCCCAGTTTAACTGTGCATGTAAATCTTGAAATTGAGCAAAACCATTACCACATTTGCACAATATAACAGTTCTAACTGCAAGAAAGAATTCAATTACGGAATAATAGCAAGACAAGTCTTTTCTACAGTCTAACTGAAATAAACCAGACGATATTTCGACAACGAAACGTCGACGTACATGCCTCCGCCTGCTGCAATAACTCAAATATCTGACCTTGTAGCGACCTTGACCTTGACCCAAACGACCTTCAAAATGTAATCAGTTCATCAAACCGTGGTATAGAATATCTGTATAAGATTGGTCAAAATCCTTCAACCGTTCAGAGTTACTTTGGTTAACGAATTTTTACGCGTGAACTTTTTCTGACCCTGACCTTGGGACCTTATGACCTTCACGACAAGATGTATGTCATCTCTGCATCATACTCTATTACGTACTCAAATTTGACTGATGCTTCAAGCCGTTCAGCAGATATGAGGTCAGTTTTTCACATACGAGGGGCGGTCAAAAAGTTTTGAGCCTAACCCATTTAAACGAAAGGTAGACAAATGAGCATATCTTGATTTTTCAGCATACTCACCGCCTTTGTCAGTGCACAGTTTGTAATGGTCTCGGAGTTTTCATTAGCAGTAAAATAAAATACTTCTGACTGCCCATTCAACCGCTTTTCAGGCGCATACTTGAATTCA
>Ga0209679_1000609_pt1 | contig 13271 bp, 12 predicted proteins | sample WorMetHEROISLAND_4_FD_187408 | JGI IMG/M metagenome (GOLD analysis project Ga0209679, IMG submission 187408) | Marine gutless worms symbiont microbial communities from Max Planck institute for Marine Microbiology, Germany - Olavius sp. 2 HERON... ...
AAATTTGACTAAAATCTAGTCACACGCCTTTCTACAGCATAATGATCAATTGATCATTTACTAAAAATTTTATAATAAATAAGTAAATAAATAGTGTGATGACAAAATATAACAAATAAACTCAATGTTATGCAGTACCTTGAACACCAGGAACTCCAGTGAAGCCCTGAACTCCCTGAAATCCAATAGAGCCAGGAGAACCAGCCTGTCCAGATGGCCCGATTGCACCTTTCACTCCTACTGCTCCTGCTGCGCCATCAGGGCCAGACGGGCCTGGCTGCCCGGCAGATCCTTTCAATCCAGTTGCTCCAGTTGGACCTCTGAAGCCAGTCTCTCCAGTGAATCCTTGGAATCCGGGCTGACCAGTAGTTCCAGTAGCACCAGCTGGTCCAGTAGGTCCTTGTAGACCAACCTCACCACGAAGACCAGGTTGCCCAACTGATCCTATGATGCCTTTTTCGCCCGTCAAACCAACTTGTCCCTGAGTACCTGTGACATTCATCAGCTTTAACTGACAACCATGTAATCAGTTTTGTCTGCCAAAAGTTCCAATATTTGGGTAGTCCGTGTTTCCAATTAATAACTGCACTTCAAGAGGTAGCATGCACTGTATGTTGTGTTGAACAGTAATTCTAAGCACAGGTAGTTCAGTGCAATGATCTTATTGCGCAAACCTAGTATTTCATATTATTTCACTTGAAATATTCTATGAAATTCAACATTTTATTGACGTCAACTCAACATTGTACACTGAGGGTCGGACGGATGAGCTATATCATCACTGTCAGTTACTGTTAGGCTGTGAAATTCATTTCACTTTTGTTTCAAAGCTCACTTGACTCTGCCTAAGTAAATCTCATGAATCTGTTCCAGCACTTAGACTCAAATATAATGCAGATACGAGTATTAACAGCTAAGTCACACACACACATAACTGTTAATACTCGCGGCTGTTGTAAGAAGCAAAGACGAACTTTGCTTATGTTTTTAATACGTTGCTGCAAACATTAAACAGTACAGCAGTACGTTAACGAACCAACTGACAAAAGTGTAGAACTTGCCTGGTGATCCAGGACTTCCAATATTTCCTTGAAAACCTTTCTGGCCAGATTCACCAGTAGCACCTGTTGCACCAGCAAGACCTTGCTCTCCGGCAGGTCCAGAGAAACCAGTATCACCAGGCGCTCCAGTGAGACCTTCAAATCCTGTAGCTCCCGTTGATCCGGGAATGCCAGTTGGTCCAGCTTGACCTTTTGGTCCACTCGACCCAGTCCAACCGGTAAAACCTGGTAGAAATAGAAATAAGAAAACGACAGGATAATACTGGTACCAATATAACACGAAGCAGTCAAGTAACTGGTAAAGTGACTTCCAAAGTAGTGTATGATTACTGCAATGGCAACGTCTGTTGGTCAGTCTGTCTACACCGTCCACACACGCATCTCTAAAAGAAAAGAAAGACATTTACGGCTACGATCACAACTGATCACTACAGTAGCATGCTGACTGCTGATCCACCTATTCCTAAAAGGTCACTCAAGGCTAAAAAGGTCACTAAAGGTCACTTGTTAAATATGTGACCATGTGACAATCGGAAACGGAAAAGGTCACTCAAAACATCTTCCAGTCACCAAAATTTCTACTGTGTCGCAGTTAGAAAGTCTGGGTTGCTGAAGTAAGTATAGCAAACATCTATAAGTCGTGCTGACATCCCCAAAAATGCCAGAGCAGCAGCAGGTAATGTTCGCTAACGTGTTTCAGTGCCAGCTGTTGGCAGATCATTCCAGGCAACCTGAAGCGATTTTACCATCGGCTACTGGCTCAGTTATTTCCAACTGAGAAATGGTTGCGTAATGCATGCATACATACGAAAATGTCTTGATGTAATGACACACTCAGTAGAATAAACGACGTGTTATTAATTCACTGAACTTTATATTACTTGGCATTATTACTGCAACATACAAAATACTACAAGTTTGTTATGTCTGTTATGTTTTCTCAGCACACACAAACTTTTCAGATGCAGTGCTTTAAAAGTAAACCACTTTTCAGTTCCACAAATTCCGGTTTATATAGTTTACTGACACACTAGAAGACAGTCATGGCAGTCTTCTACTGCTATAACAGTACTCAACATACTTGTAAACACGCCAGTGTTGTTGCTGTACATACTAAGCACGTCAACCAACTGGTATTCTTCTGTGGACGTTTTGATCCTTAGCTTTTCCTGTGGCTGTTTTGTACTTTTGGCGGTGGGACAACCAAAACGTCACACCAAAACGGCCATGCAGGTAAACCAAAAAGGCCGCGCTCCCATACGGCAGAAACAGTAATTACTTGTAAATTTGAAGAGTACGATTCTGACGCCATACTTGATCTTGAAAAAGAGATGTGCATAAACGGCCAAAAGTGATGGGAAATGACTTCAGATTACACTGAAAAGTATTCAGACTTCAACTTAACCTTTTGTCCCGTATTTCAAGTTAAAACAAAACATATTTCATTGCTGTATTCAATTGCTTAACGTCAGGTCACATTTATGTAATGAAAGACGGAAAATAAACAACTCCACACGGTGTCTCAGAAAAAGATGTCAGTTTATCCTCAATGATAACTCGAACAAGAATTGTCAGAGTACAGTCATTTTGTCACACATTAACAGACATGACGTCATCAAAAGATGGTTTCATTTTCCCACCTATTGCAACTCTTACCAACTGGAAATAGCAATATGGCTTCACAAACCGAAGTGCATATATCTCTGAAAGTATGACAGATATCATCCAAATTCCAACGACGAACTTGGGGCTTCAACCGAGGCGAGCTCGAAAAAAGTGTCCTTAGGCAATTCCAATAATGACCAAAACAGATGCCAAACCGAAAATGCTTATATCTCTGAAACTATGAGATCACTGAAATTGCAACGGCAAGTCCGACACTTTCGACCACAGTGACCTCGATAAAAGAGTTGCCAACGGCTAATAGCTGCTAATGGCAATGTGGCTGCTAAAACCGGAAATATTTATACCTCTGGAACCATGACATATGTGACTGAAATTCCAAAGGCAAATCTGGGTTTTTCAAGCATACTGAGCTCGAAAAAACTCTCCCTGGGCGACTGCAACAACGACTGACAAATAGAAATGGCAATATAGACGTTTTGGGCGCCAATCTTGCCATTTCTGGTTGTCCGTCACTTGGCTACACTTTTATCAAGTTCATCATGGTCAAAAATGCTGGATCTGCCGTTGGCATTCCAATGCTATCTGTATAGTTCTACAGATATAAGTATTTCTGATTTTGGCGGCCATTTCCGATTGTTGGTCATTATTGGAATCGCCTAGCAGTTACTCTCTTCAAGCTTATTGCTGTCGAACATCTTACGTTTGCCGTTGGAATTTTGACGATGTCTGTCATACTTTCAGAGATATAAGTACCTCCGGTTTGGGTGGCCATATTGCTATTTCTGGTAGTCCATCGTATTCAGTATTGCTGTTTTTGAAATTGCTATGGTCGATTCTGTCAGGTTTTCAGTTGAAAAGAAACAAATTTGACGTTTTTCTAACTAAACGCCTGGTTTTTCCCGCAGCGCAACATATATGGATAGATATATAAGCACAATGTGATGGTTATATATAACTGCAGTTGTGCAGACCTTGGAAGCCTGGTGCTCCATTGTCACCTCGCTGTCCAGCTTGGCCCTGACTACCTGAAGGGCCTATTGGTCCAGCTTGACCTGTAGGTCCCACTGGTCCCTGTTCACCAGGTCGACCATCAATTCCAGGCAAGCCTCGACTTCCTTGTTGTCCAGTCTGTCCAAGCGAGCCTTTAGGTCCAGCTTGACCAACGGCGCCGATGTCACCAGATGAACCAGTCCAGCCTTGAGAACCAGTCGCTCCTGTATTTCCTGTTGATCCAGGCAGTCCTGTAAAGCCTGATATTCCAGCATTTCCAGGAAATCCAGTAGCACCTTGAGGACCTTGAAATCCAGTTGATCCTGTGAAACCTGCACACACAAAATCACTTGGCGTCATTTACTTCACACGGAATGGCTAACTGAATGGCTAACTAAAAAGCTGATAACTGCTATTAATAAAACAAAACAAATGTCAAATAATTACCGGTACTACACTGATGGCATTGACTAAGTTCAAGAAATGTTACGTCTCAGTAGTTGTGTGACAAACCTGGAGATCCTTGCTGTCCCTGTTGACCGCGATCACCCACATCTCCTTTAGGTCCACTCTGTCCTGTTCCACCAGTAAACCCTACTTCTCCGCTAGGACCTGGCTGTCCAGCAAAACCTTTTTCACCACTTGCACCTGTACCACCCTGATTACCTTTTGGTCCAGTGAAGCCGTCCAATCCAGCTTCACCTTTTGGACCACTGGTACCAGTGTCACCAACTGAGCCTGCAGTCATAAACACACGTACATATTAACATTCAGTCTAGCTGCTCTTCACTTGTAAATCCACTACTTATGTACAGTGTACACCATGTCCACGAAAAGAGGCTACAGTTTTGTATACATAACATTAACAAATTAAGGTATATTTTCGTAATTTTTGGCACAAATCATCCTGATGCTCCATTTTATTAAACACTTAAAATCCCCAATATTAGTGCATAACTAAGTACTGCTGACGAAATTATGATGTCATCAAAAATACCACTTTTGGGAGAAGATTTGACCGTTGGACACTTTAACGGGTGGTAATAAGTAATGAAATGGATGTTTTGGATCTTTAATTTCTTAGAATACATTTTATGTGATCATAACATGAGGTCAGTTTAAAAGACAGATTCAGACCAGATTTACTTAAAGCGTTGGAGTTCAAGTTGCTAAGTACAATAGTTTCAAACAGCATTTTTGCACTCATTCAATATCTTTCAACATTTTTTGGTCAAACAAGTACGCCAAACAGGCCATAAATATTCAGCAGTGGAGCAAATTATAGAGCAGTAAATACACAGAATAGCAGGCTCTGAAACACCAGCATGAACTATAGATAAGTAATGCAATACATTCACTTTGCAACTTCCGTAGCATATATCAAACACAAAAGTCCGATGACAAATCCAAACAAATAAATATCAGGTAGTTTAAATGAAGTTACTCTGTCAATATTATTTCCATGTACACACAACTGAGGTACCATAGTATTCACTTTCTTGCTAAAACAAATTATAATTATCAACTCTAGTTTAATTATCAATCATATTCATTGCTATTACTCAACATGTGACCTTCATTCAGCATTAAAAACAAACAATAGTACAAGGAACACATACCTGTCCAGCCTTGCAATCCAGGTAATCCAACAGAGCCTTGTGGGCCAGTAAATCCAGGAATGCCAGGAGATCCAATGGGGCCAGTAGGGCCAGGTCTACCAGTAAAGCCCACTGGTCCTTGTATGCCAGGTTGACCAATCTGACCTGGTGTTCCAGTAAACCCAGTGAAACCAGATGGACCGGCTGGACCGGATGCACCAGTATCACCAGCTGGTCCAGGCTGACCAATGCTACCTGCCACCCCGACATTACCAGCAACTCCTCCTGGACCAATATCACCGGTTGGCCCTGGAGAGCCCACAGGACCGGGACTTCCAGTTGCACCTGGTAATCCAATAGAACCCAGTTGCCCTGCAATGCAGATAAAATTTTACTTATCAGCTTTCATTCATACAGTAATGAAAGTTTGTAAAATTAAAATCACGTTAATTTCTGCACAGATGACTTGTGGTACCTTGATGTTGTTTGTGCTCAGTTGTCCATACAGAACACATGCTGCTATGAATGACAAGCACAAGATCGCTTATTACTTGCTACAGTGAACTGGTCGTAGTGTATGTGTGTGTGTGTACATATGAATCAGAGTGATACGTGAACTATAACAATGAAGACTGTATTGGCTTGAATCAATGATGCATATGTGATCAACATGTCGCCATCCTCAACAGAAACATAATGCTGACTAACACTTTCTCAGTATCTGAAAGACCTCCACGTCATATAAAAGTTGTCGTTTTTTCCACTCAATTCCACAGTATATTGCTCCATTTCTCATAAGTAATTTGTGATAATTTATGATTTCAAACTAAAATTTTCAACTGATCATCACAACGTTTTTGAAACAATCCGTAACGCTGACAGTAACGAGATGAAGAATTCCATACAGACATACGCGCAAATGAACAAAAACTAAAACAAAAAGCCAATATGCACGAAAAAGTTTGTAAAAAAAAAGAATGATCTGCATCCTAACAGAGAAGAATATTGAATGTTGTTGTTGTTCAAATACGAGTTTAAGCTCGTCAACAGTGTAATCTCATGGATGCAATGAGTTATTACAATGGATCTCTGCTATCTACGCATCATGCTGCTGCTGCTGCTGCTGCTGCTGATGATGATGATGATGATGACGATGATGACGATGATGATGATAACGACGTACTACTTCAAATGAAGGCAACTCATACCCAGTGACAAATTTGAATAGTTAATATGTTTTCACGTGCAGTGCAGTTTAGTCAAACTAAAACTAAAGTTATATACTCAATGTACAACAGCTGATGTGTAAGTAACACTTGCCTCTTTCGCCTGTAGCTCCACTGTCGCCTACTATTCCCGGCTGACCACGCTGTCCAGGACTGCCAGTCGCACCAGGTTGGCCTTGAACACCTAATTGGCCTGGGCTACCAATGCTTCCTTTCTCACCAGAAGCACCTGTAAAACCTTGCAAGCCAGGAATTCCTATTGGACCTGCAGTTCCAGTTGCTCCAGTGGGTCCTGTTGCACCTGACGATCCAGTTGTACCTGCAAACAACACTGCTATGATAAAGTCTGTCTTTACAGCACCAGTGGCATAGCCAGGGTTTGGAGACAGGGTGTAAGATAAGATAAGATAAGATAAAAGATATATTATTTCTCGTAATAAGTTTTTTTGTGATCAAATCACGATGGTAGTCTAAACGCTCTAGACCAGAGTTATTCAATGCTTCACTGTATGAAAAATTTGGGTACAGTAGCTTTAAACAGCGTTTTTGTACTCATTCAACATCTTTAGACAATTTTTTTGTCAAACCAGAATGGCAAACAGGGCATGAATATTCAAGAATAGAACGAATTACAGTACAGTAAACACACAAAATGTCACTAACTGGAACCAGCTTTAACTAAATAAATAACGCAATACATTCATTTTGCAACTTTCTGTAGCATATATGTAACATGAGAGTTCCATGATAGATCTGAACTAATAAATACACCAAGTAATTTAAATTTAGTTACTCTATCAATATTACATCCATGTATGCACAATTGGGGGATGTCATTAGTATTAACTTTCTTGTGAGCACAGGGGTCCCCTAGCTGAAGACCCCTGGTGAGGTCTGGAAGCAAATCCCCCAGAAGTATACACACTCTGCAGCTGACAAACGCATTTTCCAAGCAGTATGGAACATTGATTACATAACACACGTCCCGACCCACTCTGCAATTCTCTGCAAATCCCAAGACCGACCGTGGCCGAGGTTGGGTGGGCAACATCACTGCACACATTAAATTAAATTAAACATCACCAACATTAAATGTTGGTGATTAACATCAAATGCAAGTTCATTCATGTCGCACGTTAGCACGCACTGCTAGTTTTGCCGTCAAATGCCCTTTACATCACTGACTAGGCAACACAGCAGCAAGTGCAGCAACACTCAACATTTTTACCCGCGCGACGCTATGCTAGCGCGGTCTTTGCGACAACGACGTGTCTGTCCGTCCGTCCGTCCGTCTGTCTGTCTGTCCGTCACACGCCAGTATTGTGCTTAGCAGATGGAAAGCAGGATCGTGAAATGTACACCGTCTGATAGTCACATTATTCTAGTTTCTGGCAAGGTATGAGTCGTCGAAAAATTCGCAAGGGGTCACCCCAAAGGAACGTGCCAAATGAGGGTGGGGTGGGTTTTTCCGGCGATTTTCGATCAATATGTCGTCATATCTCGAAAACGGTGCATTTTAGACACAAAGTTACTATGGGACGGTAATAGGAAACCATATGCAGGCTATCGACTGGTGTCACTTTCGATGACCTTGAGTGACCCCTGACCCGGGTTTCAAGGACACGGTAGTTTTAAAAGGCGAGTATCTCCAAAGCGACGCATTTTACAGATACAGTTACTACATAGGACGCTAATAGGAAACCACAGGCACGCTATCGATAGGAAAGCTAGCTATACAGCTTAATTACAACCCCACTGCTATTACGTAAACCATGCAAACTTTTCGTAAGCGTCGCGCGGGTTTGTCAGCGACATCTGGCCTTTCTTGTGTCATTTAACACAGTATTATAGTTAACGATATCCTGGCTGACTTAACTCTTATTGTTTTTCTACAACATACTATTTAATTGAATAGAATTCAACAATAAATTTGTACAGCACAGAGGCGCTAGGAGTTTCTACTGTGCTAGAGTGTCATGCTGAATACTAATCAAACAGGAAAGTTTGAAATATTAGACTAAATGACGTCACTTTGTAGAGGTTTTACAAGTAAGTAGCAGTAGCTGGTGACAATGAAACAAATTCGTCACCTGTTCCTCCAGTAAATCCTTGTGTTCCCGTGAAACCAGACTCTCCTGGCTGTCCAATAGATCCAACAGGTCCTACAGCACCAACAGGGCCTGGCAGACCTGTCTGGCCGACTTCACCAGACAGACCCGGCCGACCTGACGGTCCAACAGAACCTTGAGTACCTTTCTGTCCAGATGGCCCTGTTGAACCTGTTATACCAATCTCTCCAGTGGATCCAGTTGCACCTCTACCGCCAGTACCTCCAGTAAAACCAGTGAAACCAGCGCCTCCACGTTGACCAGGTTGACCGATTGGTCCTGGCCCACCGGGTGGTCCAACACCACCTTGTGAACCCATTTCTCCTGTCACTCCAGTATCTCCCTGCAATCCTGTCATTATCCAAATTGTCATATTGTACTTCACACTACATCTTTACACACTGAACAAATCAACAGATTTTGCAATTTTAAAGGTAAATATCTAAATTATGTCCTACATAACATAACGGTGAGAAGTGAAAGTATTTGCGTGTAACATCAGATTCACATAATTTATGTCAAACATGTATGAAATTTTAAGTAAATTAATTAGAATGCAAAAAGCATCATCTTCAAATGACTACAGAGTGAATCGAAAAAATCCACGCAGACTTTTTGTGCTAACTTTCACAAACTTTAACCAGTTTTAATAATTCCTTCACTGTTGAACTCTGAGATGAACTACAGAAGAAAATGCAGTAAAATCTGCCACCTCACCTTAAATGTGTTGTTGCACTACGTTGCAAAACTTGAATGTTCAAATGTACAACTATTCATTGACATCAGCCAGAATAATCGACACATCGGATGATAATTTCGTTCAGAATTAAAAATTGGCAGGTAATTCTGTTCAATAGATTTATTTAAGCTTAATTTTCTTTCTGAGTGCTGACGATGTCGTTTGACATCACGTCAGCACAATATATTGCAACAGTGCATGCTACATCCTTGGCACAGCATTACAACAACGCGTCACTGACGCATCCATTGACAAAATGGCGTGCACGACGCAAAGCAAGCCTGCGTGCTGATGGCGGACATTTTGAACACATGCTGTAATATTGTAAATTAATTGGCACAGACATATGATCCAGAACATGACATTCCTGTTGACACTTAAGGCAAATAAGCGATTTGTCACACTTTTTAGTTAATTAATTGTGTAAAGTTGTACGGTTGAATATTCAAATTTTGGAAGGTAATGCGGAAACAGATTTGAGGTGAGGTGGCAGATTATATTTTCCGCAGTTCATTGTAGAATACAACAGTGAAAGGGCTATTAAAATTGGTTGACATTTGCCAAAGTCATCACAAAAAGACTGTGTGTGAGTGTTTCATATTGACTCACAGTGTCCATAATCTACCGTTTTAATGAACGCACTGTCAAAATTCAGGTCAGTGTAATTGCTGTTGCAGTAAACCTTGTCACTAAGTAACAGACATCACAGAAATTGTCTACACAAGAAAATGTAAAGCTCGATAATATACACTGTGTCTCAAAAAGTATCCAGTATGAGTTTGCCCATAACTTTGAAATATGTCAACTGATTATACAGTATACAGTCATACAGTACAGCAGTACCTTTTATCATCTTGATCGCAACTTTAGTCATGTTCCCTGTCATATTATTTTTTTTGAAAAATGTCACATTTTTATTTGTGCAATATCTTTGCCAATTTTTATTCAAATTTCGAAATCTTTGAAAGAATGGCATCTAATGATTATTGCTTATAGTTGGGCATAGTTGGGGTTGGGAACCAGCTTAAAGGTTAATGTTATGGTAGCAGATGACGCCTTGATGTAAACAACATGCTGCAGCTTACTGTGTGCATGTAAGACTGTAGCCAGGTTGACTCATGAGACATCGGCATTAATTGGTCAGGACCAACGGTCAACTAATATCAAACATTTGCTATAACTGTGCTGTTGTGTTATTTCACTTATATGCATGAATTGAGTATATGTTAAGGTTTTTTACGCGCGACAGCATATATGCTATAGCGCGTATATGCTACGGCAATTCCGTACGTCCGTCCGTCTGTCTGTCTGTCTGTCCGTCTGTCTTTCCGTCACACGCGTGGATTGTATTCAAACGGCTGAACGTATCATCGAAGTTCTTTCACTATCTGATAGGCCCATCATTCTAGTTTTCGTGACCAAAGCTTCTTACGTAAATCTGACGGCTTCACCCCTAACGGGGGCGCCGAATACAAGGGGGTAGCGATTTTCGACCAATATGTGGCTATATCTCGGAAACGGTAACAGATAGAGGCATATTTGCTATAGAAGAAGAATATAAAGTCCTATGTGCTCTATCGAATAGTGCCGCTTTCGATGACCTTCAGTGACCCCGAACCCCAGTTTCAAGGTCACAGTATAGTTGAAAGGCGAATATCTCGCAAACGGTGCATCCGATCCACTCCATGTTTGTTTCTAGGCTAGGGTTTTCGGGATAGGTGGATCGAATGGCGCTATTTCCGATTCGATAAAATCTAAGATGGCGGCTGACGGCCATCTTGGATATACAAAAATGGCCATAACTTCGCAACCGGTTTGCCGATCGACGTGCTATCTGGTTCTAGGGTGGGGTTTTCGGGCACGGCCGAACTAATGGTGCAATTTTCGAATTTCAAAAATCCAAGATGGCGGGGTATACACGCACTGCTGTCGCGCGTAACCCTTGCGTCAGCTGGGCTTTCTTGTTCATACTTGCTGTGTGTTAATATGGTAGTGAACATGAATGTAATAGTGATCACGTTTTACGAGGTATTGCAGGTAAGTTTTACCAGGTTTTGCAGGTATATCAACCAAATTAGGCGGATTATTTGCAATCTCCTTTTTTGCAAATTTCCTGTATTATAAGCACGCAAAAATAACGAAAATCGGTCGACACACGTCGAAGTTATGGGTAAACACAAAGTGCAAACTTTTTTGCAACACTGTGTAGTTAACACATAAGGTGTCACGTTTCATATCTGTAGAGAATGACTGTATGAGCCGACAATACCTGTCGGACCAGTAGCTCCAGTAGCTCCAGGTCTTCCCAACTCTCCCACAGCTCCAGTGTTTCCCGATAGACCAGGAGAACCTCGCTGACCTTGTACTCCTGGCTCACCTGGCTGTCCTCTCTCCGCTGAACCTGGTAACCCCTGAGGACCAGTTGGTCCTCGTAACCCAGTAATACCAATGGTGCCTTTGATGCCTGTAGGACCAGGTGGTCCTTGTACACCTGGACTTCCCAGTTGTCCCATCGGTCCTGAATTTCCTTTCTGTCCTTTCTGACCAATAGGTCCAGTTATACCTGAGGCACCAGTATCACCTTGACCACCAGTGTCTCCAGGCAGACCTCTCTGTCCAATGGACCCAGCAGGACCTGCAAAATTAACGTCATTTACATTGAGCAAGCCAGCCAGATTGCCACTATGACGTAACATCGAAAAATAAAACTTGAGTATGCTCACATACACCATAAGTCAAAGAAGTAAGCCACCAAGATTTTGTCACAATGTCCTCAGATATTAACCGACTAAATTTTTAAAGTTGAGAAGAAAATCGTCTACTAAGCCTCCAAGTTTCTGCCATACCATGAGTCAAAACAGAGTCACTCCACTGGTTTGCTGATAGAACTTGACATTTCCATTTCGACAAATGAGTGTTTATTACTAGTTACGGTCATACGTTTCCCTTCTTTTAGCAGCTTAATATAAAAAGCTGCGTTTTTAAGTGCAAAACGTCAGATAGTACTGTAATCACACTACCAGAGATATAACAAGTACAACATGATACAAGTACAAGTACAAGCACCAGTGTTAAAATTTCAAATGCAAGTAAAACTGCAAGTACTTTGCAGAAATATGCTGCTGTAGTAGGTGATGATCAAGTATAATCGTGCAGCAGCAAATGCTGAGGAAAACCGATGCAAGTCAGAAACGGAAACTTGTAATGAGTGCACAAGTCTTAACAGCAAAATTCTAGGAATTTTGTTTGGTCAATACGTCGTATAGTGAAAAAGAAATATGTTCCGTGGAACGAGGCATCTGTCCCATTGCCAAACGACACCTGTTACATTTAACCCTCGTTATTTGAAATTTTACTGTCGTTGTTGGTTCCCAACAATACGTCCAGCCTTAAACTCAATAAACTCTCTCACCACTTGAGACGTGTGGCATCATCAGTCACGTGACCATAGGATTCTCAGTATTTGGTTTCCTATATGTGGTCAATTTGAGCCACACATCTACCTTGCACGGTTATCAAGATATGTGCCTCAAAGATTTTGGGGTCACGACGTTGACCATTTAGGGTGGTCATGTGACCATTGGACGGTACCCGCAGCAAATGTTTTCCCATGTGTGATCAGTTTGAATCAACCCTCTATCTTGCATGGATTTTACAGGACGTCAGCATAGCTTGCTGTGCAGAGCCCTGTATTAGCTACGGTCGGGTTGTCCGCCTCTCTGCCTGTCCGTCTGTCACACGCTGGCACTGAGTCAAAAAGACGCAAGCAAGGATCACGAAATCTTCACCGACGGATTGTAGTGAAATTTCGTGTAATGCGAAGTAAATTGTTTATTTAGCTATGGAAATTCCTGATCGCGTTAGTTTCGTTTCAGGCCAAATAGTGACGAAATAGTTCGGTCTTACGAACTATCTTATCGTTT
>Ga0209679_1000610_pt1 | contig 13266 bp, 7 predicted proteins | sample WorMetHEROISLAND_4_FD_187408 | JGI IMG/M metagenome (GOLD analysis project Ga0209679, IMG submission 187408) | Marine gutless worms symbiont microbial communities from Max Planck institute for Marine Microbiology, Germany - Olavius sp. 2 HERON... ...
TAGGGTCAGTTTTCGCTAAAATCAATGAAAATTTTCACGGCAAATAGCGAGTCGTGTGATAACTTTACGTGAATTTTCACGGAAAATATCACTAAGCTGGAAAAAGACACGACAAGTTACGTAAGGTGGGCCTCAGTAAAACCTGACGGCAGATAGGACCGTGACGGCTAACTGTGTAAGTTGATCAACATGACAAATAATGTGTGACAGCTAGCAGCCATTCACCACTCACCAGGCAGCGTGATAAGTGAATCATCAGGTCAGCTGATTAGTGATAAGTGGTGAACGGAGGCAGATTTGATGGCAAAAGTCAGTCCCGTCTTCTGCAGTCCCGTGCTGTCAATCCTTGGGTCATGCTAAAGAACGCGGACGAATGCGGACGATGATAATTAGCCGACTGGTCGGCGTGATCGTCGGGGCGACGGTTGCTCTGACGATCACCGCAACCGTCACCAGAGCAACTGTCACGCCAACGGTTTGTGCTGCATCACTTACAATTTGCGAATTGCGAGATATTTTCCGGTGTAGAGATTGAAAATCGCCATTTTCGCCCACTGTATTGTGATTGTAGTCCCCTAGCGGAGGAACGCCCAGCAATACAATGTAATTTATGCATCGCTGAAAAGTACATTTAGTGGGCTACAATTCTGTCACTGACAGTACAGGTCTATTTTATTCGTTTTGCCGTCGTCACGCAAAATTCCGAGAAAATTCGAACTTATAGCAGTTCATGGTCATCCAAGGTCATCGACCTTGGTGCCAGTCGAAAGCGCATATGCAACTTCCTATTAGTCATTAATAGTAACTTTGGACGTATCTCGTACCGTTTCCGAGATTGACGCATAAAGCTAGATGTGCGTTAATGCACGAGCGACCTCACTGTCCTTTAACGTCTCCTTTCTAGAAAACGCGACCGAATGTCCACGCAAACCTTATATCGCCAGAAACTAGAATCCTCCCTGCCGAAGATTTGCACCGCTGACAGTATGTGTCTATCTTTATTAGTTTTCACGCAATTATTTTCCGAAGTCGCGCAATCTCAGCCAGCAAAACCAGCGTGAAAACAGAATTTAATGCCAAATAGTCCGCCAAGGTCATTCAAGGTCATATATTTTGGGGTCACTGGAAAGGCGACAGGGGACTAAATATAATACTGTATAATGATGTTGGCCTCATTTGGTAAGGTGCTGAAGTCGTAGCGTCCAAAAGCCCTGAAAATCGACGTTTTCGATTAGCCTACTGTCGTTTTATGCCCCCTCTCCAGAGAACCCCTGCGAATATCCGCACAAACTTTGTCGCAAGAAACTAGAGTCAATGGCCTACATTTTTGCCGCTGATAGTATGGGTCTACCTTCATTCAATTTTTGGTGGTGGACTCCGAAAGATGCATCTTTTGTGGAACAGAATGCGTATCGGCCGTTCATGGTCATCCAAGGTCGTTGATTTTGGCACCAATCGAAACGGCGTATGCGACTTCCTATTAGTCATTAATAGTAACTTTGGTCCTATCTTGCACCGTTTCTGAGATACGGCGAGTTATTGGCTGAACATTGCAAATTTTTCCTACCCTACCCTTGTTTGACGCTCCAGCCTCCCGCTCAGGGGGAACCTGTCAGAATTTCTGGATGAACTTACTGAGCAAAAACTAGTGGGATGGGGCTACTGTATGGTGAAAACTGCATGATCCTAACTTCATCCGTTTTTGACTGATCCACCCGTGTGACAGATGGACGGACGGACAGATGGACGGAATTGCGATAGCATATGCGCGCAATAACGTATATGCTGTCGCACGCAAAAATTAGCTCCACCTTCTGTAGCGGTGATGACGTCATGACATTTGCGCTATAATCGTTGCCGCAACGATCGCCCCGTGTGTGCACTATGTTAGACTCGTACCGTCAGTTGTTTCAGTTGTCTGTCGTATGCCGTGCTATAGTGAAATTGATTATTGTCTACTGGAGGTATGGAGGTGCATTCGCTGAGAGTTGAGAGGCAAGGCTGATTGCATAACATCAAACACCAAACCAAGTAGACCCTTGTTAGAGATCCGTTTAGAGCAGACATCACTCATCAGAAACTGTATATGGGTTCTGTCCCTAGAGCAGACTTGTGTGCACTGTTTAGGCTACGAAAGCCACAGGAACGTCTCGTAATCATGCAGTTACTGCTCCATTAGTGTGTTGTTACACGGGCATGCCTGTGGCAGGGTGGGGGAGCGGGTGGTCAACGTGCTCCTGTCGGTGATGCCCTGTTGTTGCATGGCCTGCCGGCTTTGTTGTTCCATGCCTATTTAACTTACCTACTCACCATAGACTCGAATCATATCGAAATCGCAACTGTGGGCTAAAAATTGAATCGAAATCCATCGAAGATCAAAATTTGTATATCGTAAGTTAAGATTCGTTACATCACTAGTCAGTAGCGCAACTTATTTTATGTCTGTACAGATGGAAAATTGCAAGTGATCAGTGTTTTGAGTATTAAAATAGCATGCTGATAATTATTAAAATAGCGTACTGATAATTGTTCTGTAACACTGATTAATTTTATCAGTGAAATGAGCTTGACATGCAGCAGTGCTTGTGTGTCATGCACTTTTCAGAGTGATCGTGCATGCAGCAGCATTACAGCATGGAGGCAGCATCAAGTGTCTGTGACATGTTACTGTCAGGCTTCCAAACGATTGGTGTCAGTGAGATTAGCAACGATGTAGTGGCATCTTGCAGTGAAATTAGCAATGATATAGTGGCATCTTGCAGTTCATTTACTGAGCTAACACAGTGCTCCAGCGTTTCTTCTGCAACACATCGTGTTGTGTCTCGCAGAGTATGACATTTTATTTACTTACTTACTTTGTTAGCTTGTTTGTATTTCTGGCAGCTTGTCTGACTTTGCAGTGTCATGTTGTAAGTGAAAATTGTACTACAAGTAAAACTAAATTAAAATCTTACCATTAGTACCTTGTAAAAAACCTTTTCATGTGCACACAACTTTTTTGTGCCTTTGGATTTCGACTTTTTGTACATCTGTCTCACCACAAATCCCTTCACAATAAAGCCACAATGCATGTCATCTGGTTTTATCTCTTGTCTAATTGTTGTCATTTGTTCAAGAAACTGCTTCTGAAATTGCTTATTATCAGTCGCAGTGTTTTCGTTTAAAATTTTTACTCCTCGCGTGCTACGTTCCTAACGTAGCGAAGAGGAGTGTATGAGAACAATGTAATATTGAGGACCGACGACCGACCGACCGACTTCGCATTTTGGAAAATTTCGAACGGCCATATCTCGGCAACGGGTCATCCGATCCACTTCATGTTTGGTTCTAGGGTACGGTTTTCGAGGTCGGCGGATCGAATGGCGCTATTTCCGGTTTGCACCAAATCCAAGATGGCGGCTGGCCGCTGTCTTGGAAAATTTCAAATGGCCATATCTCCGGAACGGGTTGTCCGATCGACTTCGTGTTTGATCGTAGGGTGGGGTTCTTGGGGACGGCGGATCGAATGGACCTACTTTTGGCTGCACCAAATCCAAGATTGTGGCTGGCCGACATTTTGGAAAATTTCGAATGACCATATCTCTGCAACAGATAATCTGATCCGCTTCATCTTTGGTTCTAGAGTAGGGTTTTCGAGGTCGGCGGATCGAATGGCGCTATTTCCGGTTGGACCAAACCCAAGACCACAGCCGTCAGCCGTCTTGCATAATTTTCAATGGCCATATCTCTGATACGGTTCATCCGGTCCTATTCGTATTTGTTTTTAGGGTAAAAGTACAGGCAGGAGAAAATAATGCGCGAGGAGTAATTAGATTGGTCACAATCTAAAACATTTCTTCTGCTTTCATGAAAGCAGTGATTATTGCTATGATGTGTTGGTTATTTTGGTGATACATGTCTTGAATGCTTTTTGTATGTTTTGTTGCATTTTTCAGAACAGTAGAAAGTCAAAAGTTCGTGCCAGTTGGAAGGTGGATAGAGGTAGAGGTACACTACAGATAGGTAAGATTCAGTTTAGAGGTCGACCGAATTTCGCTTTTGGCACCAAAACTGACATGAACTCAGTGTTGGCATGGTTTCAGTTTTGGTGGAATGTGCCATAACAAGTTCAGTTTTGGCCGAAATTATGATTGGTTTCAGCACTGAATGACTGAAACTAGCTGAATGCTGGCTGTGTTCAAAGTTCTTTGAATTTTATTGCCTGTCTTCCTTCAGTCCCTTCAACTCATTGATGCCAGCTGATGAAAGCTGCAGTGCCTGCACAGTCTGTTTTCTTACACTGTCGTTCGGTGCACTTAATCTAATCGCTTTTGCATTTACATTAATTGCAAATGTCCGAGGCGGATAGTTTTACTTTCATTCTCAGTTTTGGTCAAAACTAGATCCTTGGTTCCGTCACTGTTCGGCTTCAGTGCAGGTGGACCAATGTAGTTTTGGCCACGGCCAAAACTGAGAAAACTGGTTTTGGTCGACCACTAATTCCGTGGCCAGTTTTACATAATAATAATAATTGTTTTTATTTAATATATCATCTGAGTGCTGTTGTTTGAAGTTTGCTGGATGTTCCTTTATGTGGAATAGCGGCATAGCTTCTGAATGTCAAAATGATGTGCTAGATTTTGTTTCATTTTTAAATAGTTACTAATCAGGGTGACCACTTGTCTCTAAAACCTGGAAATTTCAGCTTTGACAGCTGACACGTGAACGTAGTGAATGCCAGGGAAATGACCAAAAGTCAGTGAATTGTCATGGAAAAGCTTGTCAGTGTTTAGTAACAGAGTGGTAGCGTAATAATTTTGATAGTGCAGTTTTGTATTGCATCACATTGCGTTGCTTTATTCCTGTTAAATTACTGTGCTTCAGTTTTGTTAGTATACTGTAGTATACGTGACGCCAGTAACCACAGCAGGGGTAAGAATGAGCACTGTGAAGAGTTCAGGAAATGTATTTTCTGCACCAGAAGTTTTCTTCCAGATGCATCTGGAATGAAAAACTGTCACCAGAAATCAGAGTCAGAAATGCGGCATTGATTTATGGCACCGGTTTCTGGCACGTGTTGTGGGCCTAAGACATGTTTGTGGGATGACAGACTTCATCATGCAGTGTGTTTCAGCCAGTGTTCTGTGTGCTATTGTACAGACATGGGTGGGCATGAGCTAAGTAAACCAAAGTTGGAGAAGATAAAACAGATTATCGGTGGTAAAGAGCTGCCTGATACTAGAGGTTTGTTGCTACTTACAGTTTGTGATAATTGAAAAGGAGTCAGTGCAAACCTATACCAATGAATGTAATATAAATATAGTGTTGACACAGTGAATAATACTGTAGATAAATAAAGTAGTATAAATACTCATTCGTTTTCACCAGGTGTCTCTGCTTTGGCAGTTTTTGATGTCATGTTAGCAATACCTCTGATACTGATGTGCAGATCACCCAGAAGTCTGATCTGTTGTTACTGTTCGTGTACAAAATTCCGTAAAAGTTAATCTACTAGTTCATGATTGATCCTTCTGCAAGTCATATAAGCAAACCGAGACAAAATTGCAACCCGGAATCCAGGAATAATGATCTCTATAATAGCCAGACAATTCATCAGGCTTATTGACAGATGTTACTAATACCTTGATTGCACAAAGAAAGTGGAGCGGACAAACATGCCACTGTTACAAAACCTAACAGACTGCATTAAACAGATGTATATAATGTATCTTAGCTAGAAATTAGAACAGCGTCGAGCTTTGTATGCCTCCGCACGCTCTGCCCTTGTCAATGCTGTGACCTTAACCTTTGACCTTTTGACTCTAAAAATAGCGCGTTATTTCTTGTGCATTAGTTCTTGTCCAACTTTGTATCAACATTGAAAGTTTGGTGAAATTCAGTCCAGCAATGTTCAAGATGTCGATGTTAACAGGGCCAGAAAGTGCATTTTACAGCATGTTGGACCTTAGTGTGACCTTGAACTTTGACCTTTTGAACCCAAAACGTGAAGCATTCATCCTTGTCCCAAAATGCACTGCTGCTGAAAGTTGGTGAAAATATGTCCAATACTTTTCAAGGTATCGTGTTAACAACATTCGGGATGCTCGGATGGACTCACAGAGAGACAGACAGACAGACTCAGAGAGAGACAGACAGACTCGTGAGCAGGCAGAAAATGTGCTTACATTGAATTTGATGGAGGCATAGAAATGAAAGAACTGAGATTTGTGTGTCATTATAGGTGTGAAGAAGAGCAAACGTGAAGAAATAGACGACTTCATAGAGAAGTTTAAAAACTCTCACAACTACAACGACGTGCCTGTTGCCTTGATGAGGCACATGATTCCACTCCTGCTGATGGAAATCTATCCACACCATTATGGACAGTTTTCACGCAAAGGTGAGATGCAAAAAACTGCAGATGAGCACTGTACCAGTTTGAAGAGCAGTCTGTGAAAAATGATGTTGATATTGGTGGTGTTGGTGTGGTGGTGGTAAGTAAGTAGGTAAGTAAGTAAGTGTACTTGTACTTGTACACGGCACACTTAAAGAAAAAGTCACAAGGCGCCAAGTCTCAGCAAAACAAAAACGTCTTTAGAAGTCGCCTAAACTCGCTCAGGCATATGTCTCGCTGTCGAAGTTCAACCGGCAGATTATTCCACAGCCGAGGTCCTGCGACCGCGAAACTTCTATCGCCTAGCCGTGTCTGTGTCCGAGGGACTGCACAAGTGTGGATGTCCGCTGACCGGAGGTGGCAACGTCCCAGATCCATGACGAGTTGGCAGTCCTCCGACAGATACGGCGGGGTGAGACCGTGAAGAGACTTGAACACCAGTACTGCGATCTTGAAATCAACTCGTTGCCTCACAGGCAGCCAGTGGAGCTGCCTCAGTACCGGTGTGATGTGGTCTCGACGACGAGCTCCAGTGACCAGCCACGTGGTGTCTTGGTCGTGGTGGTGGTGGTGGTGTGCGCCTATGATGTAAACGTCATGCATTCACTCAGTCGTGCCATTTAAAATTAAATGTGTTGTTAATGCACTGATTGGGCTGGTATTTAACTGGGTGACTTTTAACCTTGAAGTAGCTGTGTTACATAGACAATTGTGATTTGATTGATTCATTCATTGATTCGTTGATTGATTGATTGATTGAATGATTGATTGATTGATTGAACTGAATGAAAGAATGAAGAGTTGCCTCAGTGTGCATGATATATGTTTAGTTAATGCAAAAATGTACCAGTACACTTCCTGATGTGAAGCAGATTTATAAACTATTGCGATTAGAGCGCATTCGTTCATATTGTTGATATTTTGTGATAGTGAAAGGAATGTGGGAAAGAAAGCCGTCTGATTGGCCAGCAGGTGTGCGGTTTCTTGACCCAAACAACAAGATCAAGGAAAGAGGTGATGCTGGCTCAAAACCAACCAAAGAAATCCTCGTTCCAATGTTGACTCATCTTGTCAGAAAATATCGGGTTGGTTGTCTGTTTTGACTTTAGTTTTCTTTTGCCTATTTATATTCTTCATATTAATATGTCTTTTATATGCCACTGTGTGGTGTGCTGTCGGTTGTATTGTAGCGATGTAATTGATTGCTGTGTGATTGTTAAGGATGTTAAATTCGTTTTTATTAAATTCGAACTTTGATTTCTAAAATTAGAATTAAATTCAAACTTTGTTTATATACGTGTACTGGCATGCCGGCATCATTGACTACCGACCATGCACCTCTCCCCCGACCCGCCACTGGCAGGCCCGTGTGACAGCAGACTAATGGAACGGTAACTGCGTGATCGTGGCCGTTATACTGTCACTCGTGCAACCAGGACAACACAAGAAGTCTGCTCTATGCAGACATTCTTTACACCGTTTCAGATGACTGATGTCTGGCTTGCCAGTTGCCAACGTGTCTATTTGGTTAGGTCTTTGATGTTACACAGTCGTCCGTAGTGGATGCAGTATAGCATTGACACCATTGCCTCTCAACGCTCCACAAACCAGCCTTGAAGGGACCAAGTAGTCGTTAATTGGTTTAACTACAATGTGTGGTAGGGGAAAGCCAACCGCAGGAACGGCTGATGGTATCAGTGTAAGGGAAGACATTAATTATGCTTTTTACTCAGATTCTGTCCACATTGTATCAGCAAGAGTGATGAATAGAAATGTGTGCATCGTCTTGAATTAATGAAAAGTTTCTGTTGTTAATTTTGCCATCGCTTAGCGAGTGGAGAAGGTCACTTAGCGTCCATCTGTCACGCTGTGTGTGTGTCTGCCGCATTAGTCTCGGCATCAAAGATAATGCGCTGTATCCAGTGGTCTCTAGTTGTAAGGGTGTCTGCCGACATCAGCTGTAGCCGTTGTATAATGTATAATATATGTTGCTGATTACTCTGCCCTGCAGTATGAAGTGACTGCTAGTAAACCTAGAGGATAACTAGGTGTATTAGTGAAGAAGATTTTTAATGGTACGGAGACAGCAAGTGAGTGAGTGAGTGCTTCAGTGACTGTGGTATTTGGTCATTGAGGTTGTCCTGGATCAAGTTTGATAGAATGATTGTAAGTAAGTAAGTAAGAATATTTATAAAGTGCACATAAAGCTAAAGTCACAGTGTGCTTCGCTGCAGTCTATTCAAACAGAAACATTTTCAGTCGGTGTTTGAAAGTCATTGTAGCTAATGTCTGAATGTTACAAGTAAGATGGCAGGCTGTTCCACAGATGCGGTCCAGTTGCAGCAAAACTTCTGTCACCATAGCTGTTGTGTGTTCTTGGAACAATGCATGTTCTGGCACTTGAGGAATGAAGCTGGCTATGTAGTTGTTATTACTGTGCATTGTTGGGTGTTTGCTTTTAGATACAGAAAGACAGTGCCATATATCCATTTATGGCACCGCTTCGCCGGTCTGACCAGATGTTATCAAGTACATCCGGTGGTGTTGATGAAGAAACTTTATTCCACCTGCGTACAGATGAAGAGAGTAAATATTGTTCTGGATCGACTGAGTGGGGTCCAAGTAGTGGCGAGTTGTCTCTTAGCGGTCAAATGTTGGGATTCAGTGGTGACGTGAAACTGGCATCTGGTGAATCCACTGCATCTCAAGTTACCATGACAAACCATTACCATTCAGACCCAAGTGCTTATGCCGGGTGTTCGGAGACTGCCGCTGCAGTTGCTGGAATTCCTTGTCTACCGTCCGACGGAAGTAACTCGTACTATGGCAGTGCACAACTGTACAGCAGTATGCATTCTTCCATCCAGACCAAACTGGACTCTGACAACGTTGCTTCTGCCGGCATCATTGTGTCGTGTAATGGAAGTATTCCGTACCAGGTGGAAGATGATGATGTACAGTTGAACTGGAATCCTGTCGAAGATGTGAAGGGTCGCATCAAGTCCAAGATCAAGTTTTTGAAGAAGTCTGGATCTGTTTCTGATGCAGACATCGGTCATCTTATGGTAGCAGAAGGTATCTATTCTCCATGTATGAATTATACACAAAACAGTGTTAACAGTATAATTTAACAAAATGTTACAGTAATAACAGTATAGCAATGCAACACAAATGTTTTATTTTACCGCGCGATGCATGTAGTGCAAAGCGAGGTATTGCCATCGTAAGTTGTCTGTCTGTCTGTCTGTTATGTTGGTGATTTGTGGTCGTATAGGTTTGGTTACTTCGTAACTAGTTACGCGGATAATTAGCTTACTGTGGTCTGTGCTGGATCCAAGACAGGTCATACTGGTCGAATTATCAGTAACTGTTGCTGTATTGTAGTAAACAAGTTATGATCTAACTGCATGCACTTAGTGTACTGGCCTTGTGTACTTAACACTACTTGGCAGATTAATTTTGAAAATGCGGTAACATAGCTACAAGTTTTAACGATTGTTTGCTCATTTTAAATTTTTGTGAACTTTGCTTTTGTATATTTTTATAACGGTTAACGGCATGTGCGTTTTGTTTAGCCGTGTTATTATACTAAATCATTTGACATCTGATGAAAAGTCTTGGTCTTGGCAAAAGATCTTGTTTACATTACTGATTATTACTGTTATATTTGTTAGTGTGCATAATGTGGATAACTGCAGCATGGGGAAAGTGTTGTGAAGAGACGGGCAAATGTTGGAGAATTTCAGTTGTTGGAAATTGCTGTAAGTTTATCATTGGAATGTTGAATGCTGCAGTTGTTGCTGGATGTTCATATGAGCAGTCAACAGTGGACGTGCAGTGTGTTTTAATTTACTGTCTGTCTGGCACTGCTACAGAGTTGCTGTTGCAGCTGATCGTTGCAACATTGCCTGTTGTTGCAGAGTTACTTGTAAGAGAGTTGGCTGACGTGAGTGAAGAGAAGTTGCCACTGTTGATAGAGAAGGCACATGTTGTGGAAAGTGTAATTGATGTCGTCAAACTAAGTGGCTGCCTCACGGTTGAATGGCAGCAGAAGTTAGAGGACTACCAAGGTAGAGATAACGTCATCCAGTCATATATCATATATCATGTCATATATTCGTGTAACATGCAGCTGACAAAACACAACTTGGAGTAAAATGAATAAATGGAGTCTAATAACAGTTCTTATACAGGATTCACAGTATGTAGTCACGTTCATTTAGTTCAGAAGTCTTTTTAAGCCTCCGCCGCCGGTAGGCGCCGGCGGAGGCTATATGTTTTCGGGTCGTCCGTCCATGCGTGCCTCCGTGTGTCCGTCCGTGCGTCCGTGACACGTGGTAGTTTTATGTTTCCGCGATATCTCCAGTATCTGTTGACGGATTTTCGCCAAACTTTTGTCACTAGTGCATCTCGGGACAGAGATGAACGGATTAGATTTTGGGGTCAAAAGGTCAAAGGTCAAGGTCACAGCATGACCGAATAATCCCAGATTTTTGTGTTTCCGCCATATCTCCAGTATCTGTTGACGGATTTTCGCCAAATTTTTGTCACTGGTGCATCTTGGGACACAGATGACCGGATTACGTTTTTGGGTCAAAAGGTCAAAGTTCAAGGTCACACCATCGCGGCGGAGGCGCACAGCACTCGACGGTAGTACGCTACCGTCGAGTGCAACTTTTTCTAGTTATCAATGTTTTTGTCAAATCAGTGGTCACATTTGATTACAGTCTGCAGTCTGTATAGTTAATTTGGCCGCATTGTTAGAGAAGGCGCATGTTTGAGTCGACCTAATAAAGCCGGCCTCGTTGTCTGTCCATATGCATGTCTGTCCGTCCACAAAAAGTTTCTCTGATTCCGATGAAGTTTGGTGTGTAGGTAGAGGTCGATGAATGATGCGCGAGGGTATGCCATATGGCCCGATCCAAGGTCAAGGTCATGTGGTGTTGAAAGTTAGAAATTCTTCCATTTTCAAAATCTATCTCCTCCACCATTTACAATGAGAGCTGGAAAATGACTGCTGATTCTTAAACTAGAGGGCAATATCTAAAGTTGTTTTTGTCGGATTTTTGCTATCTGTCCTAGTTTTTGTGTCACGTGACTTTGAACTTAAACGAAAATTGATACGTGACATTTCAGTCGAGGAGTCGACCGTCAGTCCCACACTTGGCTAATTTTTTGATTTAATTGTGTATTTTGTAAATAATAGCAATTGTTATTATTTACAAAATACACAATTAAATTAAAAAATTAGCCAAGTGTGGGACTGACGGTCGACTCCTCGACTGAAATTGTGTATTTTGTAAATAATAACAATTGCCTTCTGTCTAGCGTGAGTCTGGTGTGCAGTGTTCGCTTGTCGTGACGTCTGTGAACAAATTGCTTTCAATTAGAACTGTCGAATTAACACATTAATTAACACGTTAACGCATTAAAGTATTAATCGCAATTAAAAAAATTAACGCCATTAAAAAAATTAACACACATACATAAATTCTATGAAGCAGGAGTTCCAATATGCAATTGAACTGCAGTTATTTGACGATCGTACAATATTATTAACAACAAATGTCGGTTAATTTGCCAATTGTGCATCATTGTTTGATGGCAAGTTCGACAGTGGTCGCATCTTGTAGATGAGTCGTGAACAGCAAGACATGCAGTCGTTCGCTGACGGCAACCTACAACATTAGCTAGACCTGTCGAATTGATGCGTTAATTAATGTGTTAACGCACGATTAAAATAATTAATCGCGCAATTAACGCGATTAAAAAAATTAATCGCTCGACAGCTCTGCTTTCAATCACTAGTTGTGTGTTATGACAGTGTCTAACATCTGAATGTCTGTGGATGAGCTACTGTTATTTGTGAATAAATGGAAAAATAATGAATAAGTAAATTACTCATATGATTTGTTGTATTATTTTTTTGTTACTAGTTGTAATGATGCTTAATGGAATTATGAGCTGATAGTAAGGAACAAAGATGGCTTATGTAACCCTCTATGTGTTGTTTTTGCTTTGAAGGAACAAGTATGAAAGAACAAGTGATTGAGGTAACACACTTCCTTGAATTTTGTACTCAGATTTCCGTTGCTTTTGTGCGGTTATATTGAGTACTGTGAACTAAGAACGTTTATATACAGGCTGGTAGTACATGAGAGTGCAGGGCAGCACTTGAGCACAGCGATATGGCTGATCAGTCGTGTGTGGTTGCCGTGCCTGGATGGACAAATGGACGGACACACACACACACACACAGCTGAGCACTGGGCTGTGGTCAGAAGACTGCACTATGTGAGGCGACCCTAGGAGCCAGACTTGTAGTACTCGAGTCCGGACTTAACTCCTTTTTTGCTGGACTTGGACTTTGGCTATAAGGACTCGGAATTGAACTTGGGACTTGAAAGCTATGGACTTGGACTTGGACTCGGAGGTTCTGCCAGCAAGTCATTTTTTCAAGTCCTTTTTTGTGCCCACTGCCTACAAAACCGATAGCACTGTAACAGAATAACAGACTACCTCGCTGTAGGCTTGTAACTCGCTTAAATTAAAAATTGCCAAGAATGTTTAGTATTAGTTCAGGATTAGAATACTGGAATACAGGTACATTTTTCCATACTGGACTTGGACTTGGCTTTTTGGAAGAGGACTTGGACTTGAGGATAGTGGACTTGGACTTGGCTGTTGCTGGACTTGTTACAAGTCTTCTAGGAGCAGACAGACGGAGGGATAGAAAATTAAACTCTTGTTGGGTTGAAGTAGTTCATACAGCCAGAATGATTATTGATATTACGTGTTTTATCTGATAAGTGGATGAATTCACAGTGTAGTTCTCGGGAAAGTTTTTCTGTGCATTGAGTTCTAACCGTCTCGTTGCCTTTGTATTTTGTTGT
>Ga0209679_1000611_pt1 | contig 13262 bp, 10 predicted proteins | sample WorMetHEROISLAND_4_FD_187408 | JGI IMG/M metagenome (GOLD analysis project Ga0209679, IMG submission 187408) | Marine gutless worms symbiont microbial communities from Max Planck institute for Marine Microbiology, Germany - Olavius sp. 2 HERON... ...
GATTGTGCAAAGTGAGTTTTAATTCTTATCCATTATGATTTATATGTGATATGTCACACAGATTGCCTAGTAATAATTTGCTGTCAACAGTTTGATAATAAGTGACTTTTTTATCTATTGTGACTGGAGGTGATTCAGAAGCAGGTGCTACCACTACAGCAGCAGCAAGTGATGCAAATCATGGTGCTAGGCCTAGAGGTGGAGTCACACCAAATACACAACCAAAGCAAACAGCATTTGTAAGTGTTACATAGAGGTGTATTAAAATTATTTAGATTCCACTTTTTGAAGTACCATATTGTTAAGCACAGTGTTTCATGTCTGCATCTTTACTGTCAAACAATGACCACATGTTTGTGAGTTTGTAATCTAAATTTAAATAAATAATGTAAAATACTGATTGTTGATATGCACAACAAAGTAATTTGCTGTTAAATTTTTTTAGTCGTAAGAATATGAATATACATGTACCTGTAGTACGGTACAGTATATCTATTATTGTGAATCTGAGTTGCTCGAGAGGAAGTTGGCATGTACTGTCAAGCGTTACAGAAAGTTACTGATTACTGATAAGTGTAGCAAGTTATGTCCAGATTCAAAGGCTTATAGGAAAAAAGAAATGTCTTAAAGTATTGTTGCTTATAATGTCAGATATTACGTATTATAAACTGTACACCTGTGTTGTGTATCAGGAGAAATCTCGTCAGTACCGTGCAGAGCAAAGGCAGAGAGAACAGACAGAAGTTAATAAAAAGAAACAAGAACAGCGAATGAAGGTGCTTCATATGTGTCTTTATGTTACGTCTAGATTTACTGCAATATTTCAGCAGTTTTAATTTGAGAATTTCTTCCGTAACTGAGTACATGTATTGCTTTCAGTCACTAATCATTTCATGGTATATATCACAGCTTAGTAAGGTCGCAGTACATGTCGTCTGAGAGGTTCACCTCATTACTTACTGCTGTGTTCCAGGCTTCAGCAAATGAAGATCGTGAACGTCAGCGGAAAGAAAGGCTTGATGAAGATCGCAAAAAGTAATGCTAAACCATTTTGACATATAATAGAAATCACTTATCTATCATGTTATGAGTACACCAGTTTGTCTTAACAGCTATTGGTGACTACGTTTGTTCATTCATAATCTGGGCTACACTGACAATTTACTTTGCACATCTTTGCTTTTACATTTGCATTTCTGTATTTTGTACATTTGCTGTTATTTTAGAAAGATGAATGCTTTTCTGGATCGGCTTGAGAGCAAATCGAAACATTCTACAGTCAGTCGTGAAGCTGCAGTAGCTGCTACCACCGATGACAGTCAGAGTGAATACACACACTGCATTTTTTTCTACTAGGCTTTTAATAGTTGCTGTGAATACTTAATTAGCAATTACTTTGTTTTGTTTAACAGTTTTACTGTAAAACCTACGTTGGTCAATTATGCCACCCCGTTTTATTTTACTTCTTTACTTTTTATGTTATTCCTTGTATGGTATATAAATAAATAAATAAATAAATCTTACGTATTCTACATTTTACACTGCGCGTGATTTAACTGATGGTCGAGTTTTGTACTGACGTATTTTTACCAGTAATTTCAAGTGTAGGTTTTCGAGTTTGGATAACCAGAAGAATATTATTGGCATTGATGTAAACAAGACCAAAATCTCAAGACCAAGACCACAGAACTGGAGACCAAGAGCAAGAACTCGAACTTGTGACCGGATCGAGACCAAGACTGACAGTTCCAGCATTCAAACCTTAAAGACGGGGTTGAATGATTTTTTATTTTCTGGCCAAACTTATACATTTGAATAGTATATGATGACAGTACATCAGCGACAAAAATTATTAATGATTTCGGTGAGAAAATTGATATGAAATCTAATTGAATCGAAACAACTGAGTACCACCCTAGTTGCGGACATCGTGATCGGAAGTCAGGTATGACGTCATAGGATAGTTGTAAATGGTCGTTAATTGATTGGTAATTGTAAATAATCCGATGATGACATTGCGTCGGACATTGCGCACTACCACAGACCTTAATTACGATATAATATGCAAACATTGCACACTATACTTAGTATACTGCGAACTGCGTGTCGAAAAAATGTCAGGTATGACGTCACACTTCATCACTTCCATAGAAGTGATGAAGTGATCCACTTCCATCACTAACAGAAAATAACAGTTTCCAAAATCGAAAAAAAACACTTTTTTCCACTTCTTAATATATTAAAGACTTCATATAATTACGTATTTGTTGCCATTTTGTAGTTTGTTTCACAATGCCAAAAAGAAAAAAATGCATTCAACCCCGTCTTTAACATTACTATCATTAAATAGATTCACAATGTGAACAACTCTTGTGTGTCTCACCGAGATGTAGTTTGAATGACGAGTACAAATCAGTTAGTAGAATACTCGCATCCTTTAGCGGTTTAGCCAGTAAGTTTTGAGTAGCATGCAGTCATTATGTGAATTAACTTGTGATGATGAAACTTCAAGACCCAGAGCAAGAGCGTAGACTTCCAGACCAGACCAAGACTGCAATTTTAGGTCTCGAGACCACATCCTTGATTGTTGGCATGGCAATAACCTCCGAACGTTGCTTGTTGCATGTCTTATCATCTCAAGTGTATTCAGACACATTTTCACGGTTATGCGTACTATAGTATTGTGATCATGTTGCATATACCCTGCTCACTGAATCCACTAATTACTGTAAAACATTATATTTTCGCTGCATCTTAATTTTCGCGGGTATTTTGTTTCGTGATGTAATCCTACTCGCGAAATTTGCGAAAATTTGATGCACGCGAAAAAATGTAAAAATCAGTGTTTCTCCTTACGTCCAGAAAAGCGGCTGGTTAAACAAAAAACAAAAGTAGTAGTAGTAATCTTTCTTCTTGTTTTACGTGCAGAGTGCTACAGCAATAACATTTCCGTTGCATTTACACATTTTTGTCTACAAGTCTGTTTTCTAAAAGTATTCTGCTTCACAAAAAGTGACACAAGGTTTTGCTACTGGAAATGTGTGTAGAACCCAAAGAAGATACTGAGGCAAGTTGTGATGACAGTTCTGCATCTGCACTGAATCGATTACAATCAGCATTCCCTCACAACACTCAGGAAGAGCTCGAAGAGTTGTTGATGCTGTGCAACGGAGACGTCGACTCTGTCTTTGATATGCTGACGTCTTGACATGCCGTAGCCTGTTATTCTAGTGTTTGTTTATTCACTGGGCTTTTAAGTTGTAAACTGGAGTTATATTAATTGGTTATACATATTATTATACAGTATGTTATTCAAGTGCCTGATCTCAGATTTAAAGTAAAACAAATGTCTTACAAACTGGGTGACAGATGAAAATTGATGAAAGTGACACGACCTTTGTGCAGCGTTACAGATGAATTACACGTGTACTGTCGTGTACTTGCATAATATGAATACACAGTAATCTGTTTAGAACTAGAAATATGAATACATTATATTTACAAACTTTCAGTGTCATTTTATTGATATATTGACGTAAATCATTAATCCGTATTTTGCTGTTTATGCTGTGTCTGCATTACGTTTTGATGAATGTACTGCACTGTCATAAACTAGAGCTGTCGAATTAACGTGTTTAAGAATTAATCGTGATCAAAAAAATTAACGCTGTTAAAAAAGCACATATGTAAACTCCATGAAGCAGGAGTTCCAATATGCAATTGAACTGCGATTATTTGACGATCGAATAATATTCGATTACCTGTAATTCTTATGTTGCGGTTGCAGCACTACTCCAATTTTCAGTTAACAAGCTAATAAATTTCTACGCTAGCGATGACGTCATTTATTGTTTGCTGTCAGGTGTTCGACTTATAAAATAACAAATAATTTTAGCTTTAAGTCTGTAGCCATTAATGTTAAAACATGTAGTCGTTCACCGACGGCAACCTACAACATGAACTAGAACTGTCGAATTGACGGGTTAACGCGTGATTAAAAAAATTAATCGCTCGACAGCTCTATTATAAACGCATGTACATGTTCTAACACATAACACAGTGATAACTATTATTGTGTCATAATGTAATACAGTAACATCAAATTGATGATTTCAAGTGTAGTTACTTAGTGCACAACACATCAAGTCATTATAAGCTTACCCCTCAGCAGTCAGTCATTACATCAAATCACAAAACACATGGCACAAACTACTTGTAGCTAAAACTTAGTGGAAAAGCTAAAGTTTGACGAGAAGCTCAGCAGAAACTGCAGGAAACATTAGTGTAACAATTAGTGGCCAGCCACAAAGATGTGGTGGATTGTATAAGACACAAATTATCATAGACATGTTTCAAGCCATAGGGATAAGTCAAATCTCTAGCCTTCTACCTCGAGCTGGAAGTTAAGTAATATGTCTTTTAGTTAGTATTGAGTAACAAATCATAAGTAAAAAAATAAGAAAGAAATTGAAAGCGAAGAGTTGTGGTATATAAAACTAATTTCACGGTTTGAATTTCAAGTGAAACAGAAATACACACATGGCCAAACACAATCTGAAGAGTGTAGACCAGAAATGTCCATGACAGACTTATCAGCTATGCTGGATATTTTGGATCCGTTTTATTCCCCTGGCATTACAGTGTTGCCATCTGGCAAATAGCAGTGAAGTATTAGTGAACTAGAAAGTCTAAGTCGACAGAAGACGTTGAGTTCTGTGTGACTCTGCCTGTACAGTGATGGTTCCAGCATATGTTATTCCACCGTCACCTTGAACTGTGAGGTTATATCCAGTGAAGTTAGCATAGTCTACCAATAACTAGCACCTTATAACTTGACTAGGCTAGTGTACCAGCGGTCCTAGTTATGGGTCTGCTGCTGCATTTTCTTCCCTAGTGACAGACAGTTAAGGTTCGCACTGTAAAATTTCACTAAACAGCAATCACTCAACAGTCACCCACATGTAGTCGCAAGATAAGCGTTAACCCAATGTTGGTAGTTGGTATAGGTAGACTCCCTCAGCAAATGCAAAAAGTTTGTTCAGTTAACCCTTGCTGGTAAAATGTATCATATGGTATTTTGCAAGCAGTTGAATATGATCTAGTTGTGCAAGAATGCAGTTCAATACCGGTACCCAAAACATGCAGTGTCTTTGCTAAAGGAATGTACATACATACATATATACATAAAGCAATATACCTTCAGTTCTGTACTACATATATGTATCTTGTTACTGTAAGTACGGTCAATAAAAGTGCAACAAAAAGTATCTGAACAACTCAAAACACAGTAACACAGAAACATCTACAAGAAATTACGTGATAACTGTAATGAACAAAACCCTGAGACGCAGACATTGGCTGTCAATCTGACTAGAAAAGAAACTAGAATTAATGGATGCAACTAGGCGTACAGGCTAGCTGCCTCAACTTCTTCACGGTGAGCTTTGCTGTTCATGTGCGCAGTATATGGTTGTGGACCATTCAACTGTTTCTGGCAAACCTCACAAAAATACTGACTATTTGCCGGCGTGCTGTCTTTTTCATAGGCCGACTTGTACGGTTTGTAAGCTAGTAACCACACAACAGCATATCGAGTAAAAAGGAACTTCAGAAACTACTTACAAATTCACTTGCAGTAAAGTACTTGATGTATTTACTGTACATGTCAAAGATTAACAAAAAGATTTGGATCTGGAACAAAAATAGTAACTGAAGACAAATGCAATAATGCAACTAGGCCTCATAAATAACCTAGATAATAAACTTGTCATAGTAAGTTATGGCATGATTTCAGTACCACTGCAAACCTACAGATAATTTAACGAAACATTTATGAGTGGAAAGCGATTCTGAGCTAAAAATCAAATTGAAATTGATCGAAGGCAAAAATTTGTATATCATAACATCACTATTTAATTAACCATTAATTAAACGATTTACGCAGAAAATGCTGCACAGTTAGCATGTTTTATAATGTTTGTTACATTACTTAGAGATGAAGCATTTTACTAGTTTACATTGATGTAACATAGGAATAGGGCTCATGAAACACATGAATTAGTTAAAATCTATAACTGAATTTTCCATGAACATGGGCATGTTTTTACAAAGACCATGAACTTGGTGTTTTCCACTTGAATTCGGTAGGTCAGTAGCCTTTGGACAAGAAATAATTAGGTTATAGATGAGGTCGTTACCCACGCCAACACAGTCAAGGGAGCAGAGCATTTGATCCACAGTGTACGTATGTGTGCATATGTCCAGTACTCATTTACTTGAGGTCAAAAGGTCAAATGTCAAGATCGGCATGAGTTGGCACTCTTATGAGTGCCAGTTGTCTAGCTGATACTATAGCAATCCAGGGATTTGTTTTCATTTCTTTAACACTGCAAATTAAATGAAGCTACAAAACTGCATCAACTCATCAAGCTGCAGCTGAGTTACAAAACCAGTACCAGTACAACTTACGCTGAGTAGAAACTGGTGGAAGAGGTTCAACAGGACGATTAGCCAACCATGGCAGTGATGTCACCTTATCCTCAAATGCCTGTTAAACAAATTTAATATCCATTCTGTCATATACCCATGCAGGGTTGGAAGTTTTGCCAGACGGTGGAAAAAACTGTTTTTTTTTCTGTGGTAAAAACCGTACTGGCAAAAATAGTTTTTGCCGGCAAAAATAGGTTTTTGCCAGAATATGTTTTCATCAAAATAAAATACATCAATTTCTGTTTGTATTTCACTGAATGACCTTAGTTTGTAGAATCTTGCTTCTTCTTAACTGTTTGTTTACTTACTGGTAGTGGTATTTACTAGTTCTGGAGTTGGACACTGTTGTCACTGCCAGTGAAATCTTGACCACATAAGAAGACAGAAGTTTGTTGGTAAAGTGAAAAATCCCTGTCTGTTGAACAAAAATTGGTGTGACTGTGGTTTAGGGGCACAATTTCAGTTACACCACACCAAAAACAATGTAGAAACAAGAAACGAACCCCAACCCTTTCCTTAACCCTAATCATAATCCTAACCCTAGTCCTATACATAATCCCAACACTAACTGTAACATCTAACTCTACCCCAACCTTTGCACCCCTAAGCTACATACTAGCCAAAAAGATCATCATTATACCGTTATACACTTTATACTAATATTGCACACCCAGACCAGTGCAATTTTATGTACTAAACTTTTTGCCAGTTATTACCGGTTTTCCACTGTCCTGGCAAAAATACTTTTTGCCATGGCAAAAACCCAACCCTGTAGCCATGACTATATTTCAATGACACAGACATCACATGACACATACAGTGCCACAGCCACAGACGGCTATATCAATCTAGCTACACTCAAATTTCCAAGGTATATAGCTCTGGTTGCATAAACTTTTTGCTGTCATAATTACAAAAAAAACTAGAGAGCACTGGATACAGCGCATTACCTTTGCCACCGAAACTAATGCAGTGGACACACACACAGCGTGACGCCAAGCATCACAACACCTTCACTCACTAAGTGGCAGCAAAGGTAAAAAATAATACCTGTGCACACTTATCCCAACCAAACCATGCAGATTAACATAAATTAAACAGTATTTGCACATTGCACAGTATTAGCATTAAAGAACAAAATGACAAACCATCACATAGTTTGAAGGCACATATCCACGTCTCCCATCATCCATTTCAACCAGCCACCAAAATTCTTCACGCGGATGTGGTGCAATCATCGACATCTTATCAAACTGGCACAAATCAACTTCGGCATTCTGGCCCAGTGGAGAATTCACGTTTGCCGTATACGCATACTTGGCAATCAGCCGCTGTTTTACTGATGGAACAGATGCTAGAATCACACACAGTTTATCAGTGCATACACAGCAGCATAACTTAAAAGCACAGTCCAAACTAGAAAGCACTGGATACAACGCATTACCTTCACCGAGACTAATGTGGCATGCAGTCAATACGTGATGTAGGCGGCTCGGCGGACACACACACAGCGCGACAGCGTGACGCTGAGCGTCACAATACCTACTCTGCTTGCTAAGCGGCGGCAAAGGTAACTGTAGACATCATCACGATCAGCAGCAACAGTAGTGACAAGAACAACTACCAGGTACTATTACTACAATTATTACTGGAATCAAGTTATCAAGTCTTAATGTACCAGCTCTTAATTCTTCAAAAGCATTACAAGATGTCCCCAAAACGACCCCCAATAGTGTTTATGGCTCTGCCACCGATAGGCGTGGCGCAGACATTACATTTCGGGTTGTCCATCTGTGAGTGCATGCTTGGACGCATCCAGGCGTGCATCATGTCAGCACGATATCTAACAAAAAAATGGATAGAATTTCACCAGACTTTGGCTGAAGATGTAGTTCAGGCAACAGATGAACTGATTAGGTTTTGAAGGTTGAGGGGTCGTGGTCAATGTCACAGCAAGGTCAAATATTTAAGTGAGTTACTGCAGTGGATGGAGGCATCCACATCAACACTTGGGTGTCAAAGTATCGGCCTCATCTTGTTTCGTCATTATTTCCACTATAATTACGAATTTTGAGGTCTAATATTTATAGCAGATTGTCATTATTGATACACATGTTATCTAGTTCTGTTGTAAGCATTTTGGCCTCAAAATGCCTAGAGGTTATGGAAATAATGACGAAATACTGCTGGTGGTCAAATTTTTTTAAATGTCAAGTGATACAAGAAGCTCAGCTACCGCTTAGAAACAGGGCGTCAGCAATGCACTTCTTTGTAGCTAAGTCACTTTGTATTGCAGTAATCACCTACAACTGCGTCTAATCACCTTAGCCTATACGTCCGATGATAAGCTAATGTTATGCACACAGCGCATAGGCCTACGCATCAGCATATGACGGCAGCTGCACGTGCGCAAGACGTGCGACCCCACTGTCGTTTGAAGTCTCCTTTCTAGGGAACCCCTGCGAATATCCGCATAAGCTTTATATTGCCAGAAACTAGAGTCCACGAGCTACATGAAGGCTGCTACAGTATTGGTCTATCTGTATTTTGTTTAATGCAATAGTTTTCGAAAGCCACGAAAATGTGTTCAAAACGAGTGTTAAGGCGCGACCCCACTGTCCTTTACCGTCTCCTTTCTAGAGAAACCGACAGAATATCCGTACAAGCCTTATATTGCCAGAAACTAGAGTCAATGCCGAAGATTTGCACTGCTGACAGTATGTGTCTATCTTCATTCTTTTCACGCAATTATTTTCGGAAGTCGCACGATGTCAGCCAGCTAAACCGGCGCAAAAACAGATTTTAGTGCAAAATAGCCTGTCAAGGTCACTCAAGGTCATATATTTTGGGGTCAATGGAAAGGCGACAAGGGGCTAAGTAATACTATATAATAATGTTGGCCTCATTTCCTAAGGTGCCAAAGACGTAGCGTCCAAAATCCCTGAAAATCGACGTTTTCGATTACCCCACTGTCGTTTGATGCCCCCTCTCCAGAGAACCCCTGCGAATATCCGCCTAATCTTATATTGCCAGAAACTAGAGTCACTGGTGTACATTTCTGCCGCCGATAGTATGGGTCTATCTTCATTCAAATTTTTGTGGTGGGCTCCGAAAGATGCATCTTTTTTGCAGCAGAGTGCATATCGGCCATTCAAGGTCATCCAAGGTCGTTGATTTTGGCACCAAATTGAAAGGGCGTATGCGACTTCCTATTAGTGATTAATAGTAACTTTGGTCCTATCTTGCACCGTTTCTGAGATACCGCGAGCTATTGGCTGAAAATTGCGAATTTTCCCTACCCTCTCTCATTCAACGCCCTCGCTCAGGGTGAACCCTTTTGAATGTCTGGATGAATTTTTTATCCGGAAAACTAGTGTACTTGGGCTATCCAACGGTGAAGATTTAGTGATCCTAGCTCGCGTCGTTTTCACTCAGTGCCAGCGTGTGACAGACGGACAGACAGACGGCATGCCGACGATAGCTAGTACAGGGCTTGCAGCTATGCTGACGCCCTGTAAAAATTACATAAATAACTCACCTGGCTTAACAACATTTGAATTTTTATCCGAGCTATTCCCAGCGTAGCTAGCAGCACATTCGGCACGCATGCTGTACGGCACTGATGACTGTGCTTCATGACACTGCTGCTGCAGTTGAGGCTGCTCCGAACGTGCAGCAATCATTGACTGCTTGTCAGAATGGCTAACAGAATTAACAGAGGCAGCTGTTGCAGGCTGCCCTGGTTCCCTCAGTGGTGCCCAGCTCTGTAGGCCAAACACGCCAAGACCAGCTCCTTTATATCGGATACCATGTCCATCCATAGTTTTATCTTTAGGCCGATCTGCACACAAATATGAGTAAATTTTACAAAACAAGCTAAAATCAAAAATCAAAACTTCGCTAAAAGTAAGAGATCGCGTATCAAAATGTACCGACAGCAGCATCAAGGAAAATGCCATTGCCAACAATGTTTGTTTCTGGATTTGCATTTAGCACCAGAAATGTACAGATGACATTCCACATCAGTGCACTGATTTAAATGATTGTGATTAAGGTGTTGCACTTGTTACTACCAATTACTGAGACAAGGACAAAAACAACACAAGTTCTGAATATAGAGTATGTCACTGTATGCACATTGCACAATTAACACCAGTGGTGATTTGCATGTTTGCTATACTGAACAATACTGTTAATTTCTCATTTTCCATACTGGTAACACAGAACTGCAGCTTATTCAGTGAAGGCTTGCGCACACAGGTGGCAGTGCATGCTGTATCATTACTGTTTTCACTAGCAGACTGGCATGTAACACAGTGTTGTCAATGCAGCTGTAATAATGCAGACATCACTGTTACCAATTTGCTATCATAATGGCACTACAGCTCAGACATCTGTGTAACTGCTATATATAATTAGTATGCAATGCCACAGAGTGGGCAGGATTAATGGCATACAGCAGCCACAAATCTGTTCCACCTGTCATATGGTACAAGATTGGTCATGTATTGCCTGCGGGCTGCCAGCAAACCAGTCATAAATATCACCAGCCAGCAGTAAAATGTGTCTGGCTAGAAATCTCATGAGCTCACTCACCAAATGTTATAGAAAAATGAGTAAATTTTACAAAACAAGCCAAAATCAAAATCAAAACTTGACTAATAGTAAAACGTCACATATCAAAATAGCCTAGCTTTGATTTTGGTTTTGCCTTACTAAAATTTACTCATTTTCTGTAACATATGGCAAATGACCTGTCACCGTGACTTCTAGGCAATCACAATTTACTGCCAGCTGGTTTGCCAACAGGGGATATACTATGAAAGAGATTTGCAACACATCACATTCAGTGAATGAAGTAGTACTTAAGTACCTCTTTAAATTGTACTGTTGATTCTTACAATACCCGCAGTGCCAATAATTTTATAAATCTTTCTTTTTGCAGATGGTGCGAAAATTTTTCAGCATATAAATAACATCATCGATGTCTCAACTCTCCAAAATAAATTGGATAAGTTTACTGAATGGACAGATAAATGGCTGATCAAACTTAATGTAGGCAAATGTAAGAATATGTCAGTCTGTCATAAAGGACAAGATGACACTATCACACCTGTAGGCCCCCTATATAATATTAAGGGTAGTCTTAGAAAATGTGGATAGTTATAAAGACCTAGCCATCTTAAGTTTGATAAACACATTAGTGAAAGAGTTAACAAGAGACCATTATTAGAATTATGCAAACTCAATTTGGTCACCGCGAAGGGTCTGCGCTTTAACTGACAGAAAAATATATGTGTCTAGGTAAAGATTTGTCATATGATGATAGACTGCGTCGTTTGAAATTACCAACATCAAATTACAGAAGGATTCGTGATGACATGATTGAGCTAGATAAAATCATTACAGGCAAATATGATTCTACCGTAAAGTCTAGGATATAATGCACACCTGTGTATAATATGCACCCCCCAGTTTTCAATGTAGTGGTAATGCAAAAATTTATAATCCTATGTATAATACGCATCTCCAGTTTCACAGCCAGTGTGACGAGTTGACGATCGACCCATGTGCTTCAGTCCGGCTGGCTGTGCGGGACAACAGAACAGTGGTCTGTTTATCTTATCGCACTTGCGCTTCCCGTCCGCATCCCTACACGCAGCTATGCCGCCGTTTGGTGAAATTTGATCCCGCAGGTGGGCCTGTTATGGCGTGTATGCAGGGGGCGATTGTCGCGGCGACAGTCGACACAACTGTCGGCGGGATTGTCGCGCCGACCGGTCACGGCAACCGTCACCGCGACGATCGCCCCGTGTGCCAAAACTCACCGGAAGGGCGCTGCTGGGCGTGAGTTTGACGGTATATTAGAGGCCAACAATGAAACATCCTTCTTTGGCGACATCAGAAAGATAGACTGGAGGCGTTACCGCGGTCAAAAATGCTGCAGTGTGGGCACGGTGCTGCATTTCCGAGCAGGAACGTCAGCTGGTTGAATACTTGGTAAAGTAATCCTATGTATAATACGCACCCCAAACTTTACAGTAAGATTTTTGGAAAATAAGTGCGTACCGTATTATATCCGAGACTTTACAGTAATTGTAGTTTGCAGTTGTATTTACGTTCTGAGTTAGTGCATGCTTCTGTTACTAGAGGTAATTATTATAAACTGGTACCTCAGCATTGTAGATATGACTTACGAAAATATTACTTTACTAATAGAGTGGTTCCAGTATGGAAGAGTCTTCCTAACGAAGTGGTGATGGCCGACAATATTAATATATTTAAGAATTGTCTTGACAAGTTCTGGGCATCGTATGATTTTGTTTATTTATTTAGAGCTCAGACACTTGAAACTGGAAGAGTTACATAATTTCAGTTACAGTTTATTTGTTTTTGTATTTTAAATTTTTAGAAAGAGACGGAAATAGAGGCCCTTGGACTGCTTCCGTTATACTCACTGGATTTATATCTCTTTGTTAGTTCTCTTCCCTCTCTTGTCATTATCATTACATCATTAATTAATTGTTACAGAGGGCTTGACCCTTTTCTGTCAGCTGTTCCTGTTAGCATAGTATATAATCTGCACTCAATTACTTGTACTTAAGTACTTCTTGGAAAACTGCAACCATAGTGTCTGCAACATAGCCATTAGGGTTTCCAACCCGGGTTTTACCGAACCCGAAAACCCGGGTTACCCGGGTTTTTTTCAAACCCGAAAACCCGGGTTTTGGCTGCCTGTAAACCCGGGTTTTCGGGTTTGAATTTCGACTTAC
>Ga0209679_1000613_pt1 | contig 13248 bp, 9 predicted proteins | sample WorMetHEROISLAND_4_FD_187408 | JGI IMG/M metagenome (GOLD analysis project Ga0209679, IMG submission 187408) | Marine gutless worms symbiont microbial communities from Max Planck institute for Marine Microbiology, Germany - Olavius sp. 2 HERON... ...
CGAGATGACGTACCAGAAGCTGACACGAAAATGTCCGGTAACAGTTCCAGCTGATTCTGTAACTTCCTAACATCAATGTCCTTGCCGTAAGTCTCCATTATTGACTGTGGAACCAAGAATGTCGACCCATTGGCAGCTGACAGAAGAACTTGTTTTTACATGCTCTTGAATGATCATTTGACTTTTACGTGCCTGATTAAAATGTGACATTTGAAACGGCCTAAAAGTGGGGGGGGGCACAAACAACACTGAGCCCCCCTTCCAAAAAAGTGAGGGGGCCTCCCCCGGCCCCCCCGGTTCCGACGCCTATGCTGTAACAGACTCGCTACATGTGGCCAAAAATACTCAGATTTAGATCTATAATGCACAAACTCCAGTTGGTGACCAGGCTCTGCCTGGATCCGCTGCGTGAGCTCACAGCACTTCCCGAGACTTCATAGCTGAACTTAGGAAAAGGGTTTGGGTGGAAAATGGGACAGGAAGAGACGGGAGTAAAAAGTGGGAAGGGAAGGGAAGGGAAAGAAAAGGAAAAGGGAAGGGAAAGGAAGGAAACGGGAAAAGGGAAGCGCATGTTTTTCACCAAATGTGTACTATGGATCAACACAGTTGGATGTCAGCAGCGACTGGTCCTTGGCAATATACTTCGACACACCGACTTTTTAACGCAGATTGCCACTATCACATTGCTATACCAGTACAGCATTTGGCTTACAGTACTCAGAGGTGGCAGAATTATTGAGGTATGGAGGCGTCACGGTGTGTGCCTTCTTTATGTATGACTCCTAGAGGCACACCATGGAACATGCCTCCTCTAAAATTTACTGGTTAAGGTAAGAACTTAGAATTCTGGTATTTAGATAACAGCATATTTCTATCACACGTTTAACATGTTCACCTTTCATCAAGATAATAAAACTACAAATTATAATCAAACCATTCCAGTGACCAGTAAAACGAAATATACCCAACACCACTACCAGGCCCGGTACTGCAAACACGTCATGGCTGTTGTGTAATGATTGTTGACTCTGCACATCAAACAGAAGAATAAAGCAACACTCATTTATGCCTTAATGGCGTGACGAGCCACATGTAGGCCTGCATCGTTGTGGGATGTCCAACCGTCACAGCCACTTCTTTCTCAAGTTTGAAGTTGATGGAATTCGCAGCGATACAGCGGTACGTGCAGACAGGAATAAAGGCAGCGGAGTTGCTGGTCGAACTACTGGGCGCCAGTGCACCGTCAGACACTGTCAGCAGTTAAACGAGTTGAAACGACTGCTGACAAAGTGGAGCAGTATCGTAGCCGGGCAAACTTACCGCTGAGACATTGTCCATTAGCTTGGTGGAGGGAACATGAGGTGCAGTATCTGCATGCTGTAAAAGTAATGCAGCAATATTTGTCTGTGCCACCCATGTCTGTCGCAAGTGAGAGGCTGTGTAGTAAAGCTGGCAATCTGTATACATATGGCACTGGAGCATGCAGTAGTGTTGATTTTCATTCGTGAAAATTTTTAAATGCATTGAATAGGCCAGGCCGCAACCTGATTGCAACTCATGTTAACGGACTCGTTTATTTTCCAGTTTGTAGCATGTATGTGACGTGCTGAAAATGCTTAAAAGGAATAGAAATATTTGAGTATTGTCCTTTATTTTTAGGACCACTTATTTGGCAGACACCGCATACATACATAATGCACGTCGCACACCTCCATGTTTTGTATCATGCAGCCACTTTTGTTGGCACATAACCTTTGATATCGGTACTCGATGTCAGTGTTGGAGCTGGACAAAAGTATCGGTATCAGTAGTATCAGTCAAATCTGGTATCAGTCTTACCCAGTTTTCATCATGTCAGCAATTCATTGTAAGGAATTTGTATATTCCGTCATTTGCCATCGTTATACAACACTTGACCAGTCAGCGTCATCTTTACGTTTGGTGTTTCTAAGCCATTAGTGCATTGTGTTGCATTTTGTATTTGACCTGTACTGTACAGGCACAAATATACAATATTTGCTTGGTGAATGTGTAGAGAGAGCTGCAATGGCTGTAGCATTTAGCAGCAGTGAAGACAATGTTATGACAAGACAGCTAGCTGTTCATTCTCAACTGTCATTTACAAACACTGCTGAAGAGTTTGATGTTTCTTCTACTGCTACGTGGATTTGTGAACAAAATTTTAGAAGGGTTTGTATAACGTTAGTTCGTATAATTTAATATTGTTAATTATACTATTAGCAGAGTGAGCTAATGCACGTATCTGCTGAGGTTCACGATTGGCTCCCCGTCTTTGTCTGTTGGCCTGATGTCTAGCCCTGACTCAGACTAACTGACTCTCTTGCTGCATGCAAACGATCACTATCTTTATAAAACTGCCTTTGTGTTTAATCTAGCTACTTAAGACAGTTGATCTGATTGTTGACATGTATGACTGGGCATTAGAACTGTTTTATTGCATTGTATTGTATCATTTTCTCTGGATCGTTTGGTGAAATTCAGTACTCCCTTTATCCTGTCCGTACTAATAATAATTAGTGAAATATTATGGTCAGTTTGCATATTTCTTCTAGAGAGAGATTTGATGTATTTTTTGTGCTAACTATTACCCCTTTTCTTTAGGTGGCATTGCAATTTCCGGACGAGCTAATGGATGCATCTGTCACTGTTGTACAACTGCTGCAGCAAAGGACCACAGCTGAAATTGTCATTCTTTCTGACACATCTTATGGGAGGTAGAATGTTTTTTACCAGTCAGTTGTGTGAAATTTTGTACTGTTGCATCTGCTGAAAAAGTGAACTATCATTGGAATGTATATTGTTAGGTAGGCATTTTAGCTAATTACTTTGGCATAACATGAAATTTGGCTTGCAAAAATTAATTGAAATTCGGTAGTGTGAAATATTGTCGAATTTGTTGTCATAGACTACAATTAGTGAAGATTATTAATGAGAATTCAGTTTTCCTCTTTTTTTCTCTTCACTGATAACACATGACAGTCTGTGCTTTTCAGATATCAAACAATGGCAGTATCTTGACAACTCCATTAACTTTGTGATTACCCACGCTAATGTGGCAGTTGTTGTGTATGGAAGAAGTTTGTTAAGATCTACGTGTCTGGACGAGATACCGATTTTGTGTGACATGGTGACGCTGACCAGTTAGCTTTTGACCCTGCTTTTACTACTGTTTACTAAATTGTTCTGAAATGTTTCCATTCATAGTGTTTGCATCTTAATCAACCACACCGTCCTTCTCGCTGGAAATGAGATGACATTTTGTCATGCAACAAGTGTGATGGTCATTGAAGTTGTATGTTGTAGCTGCTGCGTGGATGAAGTAGCTGCCGAGCATTACAACGTTGATGCTATTGTTCACTATGGTCACGCGTGCCTTAGCCCGTTACCCGGCAAGCTGCCTGTTTATTTTGTACTTGGTCGACGGCCAGTGAATACTGATCAGTTGATTGCTGGAGTTTCATCATGTATCACTGACCACAGTCAGCCAGTCCTGCTGCTCTATGATACTCTCTATCATCATGCAGTCGTCAGTAAGTAATTTTTAATGTTGTTACATCTTTTTGTATTTTTGTAGATAAATGAGGTAATATAAACACTGTTCTATGCTATGTCAGTCATAGAGGTAATATAAACACTGTTCTATGCTATGTCAGTCATAGTAGTACACAAATATAGTACAGTAATTACAACAGTACTAACTAGACCCCGCAGCCTAGCTCACCATTTCATAGCCAGCTTCGCATAAATTGCAGCTTAATGTTGACTAGCCTCAATTTTTTTGCAGCCGGCTAATGGCTTAGTGTTTTTGCAGCTGAAATTGCGGCTTATGGTTCACTCATAAAGGACGTCTGCAAATAATACTGTAGTCTTAATCATAGTCAAGCAGGTTAGCCGTGATTTTCTTGACAGCTTCTCCTGATTTTTTCACAGCCGGCTGGCAGCTAAGCTGCAATTTTCGTGGCAAGCAGTCAGCTTGCTATAAATTGCAGCCAGCTAAGTTGGCAGCTCGGGTCTAGTACTAATAATGATGCATTAGAAACTTCTGTGATTGATTATTGTTATTGATTATTTGAATTATTAAATTAACTTTTTAGTTTTGCTTGGCAGAAAGTGGTTTTCATTTGTTGTTGATCTGTGTTTTGTTGTGTTGCATTTATGTCTCAGTGTTTACTGTTGAATTTGTATAAAACATCTTTTGTTTTTAGATGGTTTGAGTGAAGAGCTCATGAAAGTGTTTGTCCATCTAACAATACCAGGTTTATCTTTACCAGAATCTTGCTCAGTACAAACGCATCATACAGATGATAGTCATATACAGTTTGGCCGAGTACTTCCTTCGTCTTTTTTGCAGCACATTTCTGACTATAGACTTCTGTATATTGGAAACCCTGAATGTCGATTTCTGACTGCGGTTCTCATGACGTTTGCTGGATGTCAGTGTGTGGTGTACAATCCAGAAACAAATGAAACTACTGCGGTTGATACGAAACAGTCTAGCAAGGCTCTGGCAAGAAGGTTATACCTTGTTGAGCGTGCTCGTGATGCCCAGCGAGTTGGCATTCTCATAGGCACACTGGGAGTTGCAAATCACCTTGACATTGCAGCACAACTAGAGGCAACTATATGCCGTGCAGGAAAAGCTGTCTATCGTTTTGTTGTTGGCAAACCTAATACAGCCAAGCTGGCAAACTTCTCTGACATTGACATTTTTGTACTAATAGCGTGTCCTGAAAACAGTCTGCTTGACAGTCGGGAGTTTTTTCAACCAATTGTGAGTCCGTTTGAAATGGAACTTGCATGCAATCCTCAGAGACAGTGGACAGGGAACTGTGAACTGGATTTTCACCAGCTGCTACCAGGTGATGTTTGTGCAGTCAGTTGAACCAGCATGTCTCAGCATAATGAACACTGGGTCAACCTAAGTAGACCTGGTGAAGTTGCACATTCTGTAAAATATTAAACTGGTGCAGGGTGGCCACAAACCTGGAATACTCAGGAATTTATCTGAACATGGATAACTCAGGGATTTCTCAGGGAATTCTGTGCAACCTCAGGGAAAAGTTGTAACACACAAAGTATTTTTAGTTCGTCATTCAAATATTTGGTCAGAGTGCGGTGGTGACCTGTTATATTGCCGGAGTTGATGTGGAATGACCCTTGATGAAGGTCATTATTACATTTACTTTTTGTTGCAGTAACCTATGGAAAAGTAAGTTTGTGGCTCTGGAAAAGCCTGGAAAACTCATAATTTTTTCTCTCCTACTTTGTGGCCACCCTGTGGTGTTTTTTTCAACCAATTATCAGTCCATTGTACAGTTTTGAAAAATTGCTAACAGCTGGCTGTTGCAAACGTATTTGTGGTTCAAATACGCATACATACACACGTGCAAACATAGACACGAAATATTATTATTCTCTGTTAATCCGTTCAATTCATGGCTCCCTTTATTGGCACTGTGTATCACACAACATCTGTCTGTCCGTCCGTCCGTGATGTTGATGTACCGTGGCCATATAAGTTGGGTTAGTTTAAAAGTAATTACACAATTAATTACATGTGGGTCTTCGCTCCAACACCTGCAATCTAGTCCAAGGAGAACATGCCCAAAATTTGGGTGGAATAGGGGTGGGGTCACTTCTCAACAGAAAACCTGTAATATTTCCGAAACGGAGCAAGATAGGACCAAGGTTACTATTGATGACTAATAGTTAAGTTGCATATGCGCTTTCGATTGGTACCAACATCTTTGACCTTGGATGACCTTGAACGGCCATTATGCACTCCGTTACACAAAACATGCATCTTTCGGAGCATGCAAGGAAAATATGAATGCAGACTATCGGCAGCAAAGATGTAGCCCAATGACTCTAGTTTCTGGCAATATAAGTTTTATGTGGATATTCGCGGGCGTTCAGTGTCAAACGACAGTGGGATAATCAAAAATACCAATTTTCAGTGCTTTCGGATGCTGAATCTTCGGGAACCTTAGGAAATGAGGCCAACATTATTATAACATATTATAGTATTATTTAGTCCCTTGTCGCCTTTCCACTGATCCATATATGCGTGAACTTCAATGGCTATTTTATGTTAAATTCTATGTTGTGCCGGTATGTCTATAGCTCCGAAGCCTGGCTTTTGAAGCCTGGCTACTCTTAAACTTGTAAGTGAATGTCGGCAAACTTTAAACCACAACGAACAGCTGCTGCATCGTGCAGTTTCCTTGCGATAGCATGACTTTCTTGTTCAGAGTTATTCCGAGCTAGGCTGGGTCCCGAGGGAGAACATCTAGGAATTGATGCATGACAGTAAATGTGGATGATAAAAAGGTTGTGACATTTCGATATAATTTTACGTAACTGACATTGTAGATGGTCAGTAGAAGGTCACGTAGTTTATTCATGTTAACTGCAAACATTATTCATGTACAGGAGGCTCAAGTCACTGTGAGACGTCTGATATAGTTGAGGAACATACAGATGTTTCACTCGTCACTGGTAAACTAAGACATACAGGATGTAGACCTGCAGATGACGACATATCCGACCACACAGACGCAGTTGTCAAGAGAAATGAACAGATGACTGTTGTCGACAACTCAGCCAGTATGTGTATTATACATTCTGTTATAATGTTATTGTTACTGGTGCATTTTTCAGAGTTTTATTATAGCACAGTAAACACAATAAGTGGCGACAGATTGGTTCACTAATATGTCTATCAAACAGTCAATGCGTGCGGACTTAGTATGAGGGTTGGCAGCAAATGACATAGTCAGCACTGCGCCATATTCATGCTAGTTGTTCTGCAGTTCAATTAACTTGCTTCAGAAAGCAAAGAACGTGGCTTAATGGTGACGTAGTAGTTACGGCACCGCAGTGACTCCCAGCTGTCTCACTATGTAAGTAAGTAAGTAAGTAAGAAGGTGCGTTTATTGAAATTGTAGCAAAAAAATCAAGCACTTTAAATCGTACTGATGATTTCACTTACCAGTGAAAAATTATAATAAACAGAAGCAAATGTATTCTTTTATTCAACTTATTCAACTCTTTGACAACTGATTTTAGAGTCACTGGTTCTATGCAATGTGCAACTCGCAATGCTTGAGAGATTTTCTGCAATCTTGGCTATATATACGATGCTTCACAGCATAATATAAACTGAAAAATCGCGAAAAGACGAATTTTTTTGATAAAAAAAAATAAAAAATTGGATTTTTAAAATCCAATTTTTTATTTTTTTTCCAACCATGTTCACAAGGTATGATCAAACACGTAGACACATTTGCAGTACATAGTCAGCCGTGTGGTGATGGTATCTTTACCATTCTGAATTAGCATTTAGGTGAAAACAACACTGGAAACATTTGCATATTTGTTTGTATTGAGTATTATTTATTCTAGCGTCATGAAACACAGTAAGAGTTTGTGTGCTTGTTGTGTGCAGGCAGTGTGTTTGTAAGTCGTTCATGGCACGGTCTTGACCCACAGCTTGGTAAAACACCAGTACATGCCGCAGTGCAAGGCTCAGTCGGACTTGCAATGGCTTACAGTCATGAACTGCAGGATACAGAGCACAAGAACACTGACAGCTAGTGATGCTGCTGAATACAGACCTTACAGTTCTCATTAGACTATGAACATCACAATTACAGATTAATACACAGCAGCTGTCCAGCTGGAAATAGAAACTTGTTTGTGTGATAAAAATATAACATTGACTAGCAAAACACACACAATCACTCAAAGCAGTCTCTGAAGTCTGAATGCATGCAACATCAGAAACTGCTGATGACAAGGCTCGACTTGTGTCAGGAATCAGATGATAACAAAGCAACTAGTTTCATAGACTAGACTCGGCCGGAACTCACGCCTCTCAGCTTCTATCGCACAATCTGCTACTTAGAACTGACAAATGTCAGATGTGAATCGTCTACAAATAAAAACAACAGAATGTTCACCGTTCACAGAACTGTTGATGCCTCCGCCACTGTTAGATGGCACTGTAGGAATTGTTTTTTAAGCCTCCACCGCCGGCAGGCGCCGGCGGAGGCTATATGTTTTCGGGTCGTCCGTCCGTGATTCACGTGGTAGTTTTAGTTTCCGCGATATCGCCAGTATCTGTTGATGGATTTTCGCCAAACTTTTGTCACTGGTGCATCTCGGGACAGAGATGAACTGATTAGATTTTGGGGTCAAAAGGTCAAAGTTCAAGGTCTCGCCATCACGGCGGAGACGCACAGCACTCGACGCTACCGTTGAGTGCAACTTTTTCTTTATGTCATTCTTCCGTGTTACATCCGTGTGTGTCCATCCGTGATGTTGTTTACATGTCTAAGTTATGCATCGATGAATTTTCACCAAACTTCTGTCAGTAGTACGTCTGGGGATAATGATGAACTGATTAGGTTTTGAAGTCAACAGGTCAAACGTCAAAGTCACAGAATGACCAAATATGCTAAAAAATACCATTATTGGGGGCAGAAGCATATATTATAGTTCAACTCTGTGTGTCAAGTTCTATCTGTCTAGTTTTTTTATATCAGCTTAAAACCTTGCCCCATCCCACCCCCAGCCCAGCGCCTAAGATTCGGCCGGTCAATCATCGACATTGTGCGCTTTACAAATTCATTTACTTACTTACTTACTTATTTTTAGTAATATCAGTTTAGAAATTTTTTGAAATATAAATATGCACAAAGCTGGCAACTTTCAAGTTTGTGCAAAACAGTACAGTACTGGTACACACTGTTTAATAAATGTCTCCAGGAAAACCCAGGTTATTCGGTTCCCCCTTAATTCTCATACAAGGGGTTTTGAAGCTAGAAATTTTTACAAGTCAGATGCCCTTCCTGTCTCCCAACCAACAGTGTCAAAGCAATGAAGGACGATAGTGTTCCTGACTGGGAACAGCATGCTGCCATCATGCTGCTAAAATAGGTGAGGAACACTGTGATAGTTGTGTGGGCTGCCTTGACCTCAGACTTCAAGGGAACTTGCCTCCTGTAACAATAACAGTGGTCCTGGCTTGGAGACAGCATACTGCCACCGTGACATCATGGTAAGCCAGGGACTGTTGTGGTAGTACTTTTAGTAGCCGGATGCCCTTCTTGTTGCCCAACCAACGTCATCATCATCAAAATTTATAGCGCACCATTCACAGAATAATACGTACAGCATTACAAGCATCGGAGCACTGAAGGCAATACTGGTACATAAGAATAACAAATGATTCAGACAGTAAAACTCTTTCCTGCACTGAGACTTGTAACAAGTAAATGAAAACAAATAGCAACATTAGCAACACACACAGTATCGTCGTTTGCTGATGTGATGCCAGGTAAGCGAGACACTAAATGCCGAACGTCACGGTCATAGTCATTCTGTAGGGTGGCAATGACAACGTTGACCTCGTGTCTGTCTAATTCACGCACTTGTTGTTCTGCTGTGACATGAAACAATAATATTGGCTTAGTACACTTCAAGCTGACGACGATGTACATAAACACACTTGGCATTTAAATCAGCATTTTCCAAGGAGAGCAAATGCGGCAGTTTGGCAAGGTGGCGGTTTGGCTTAGCGGTAACATCGTTGGCAGTTTGGCTTCGTGGTAACATTGTTGGCGTATCAATGAAGTTACTCTACGTCAAGCCGGGTTAGTGCTGAGATGGGTGACCGTTTGCGGGTATACCGTCTTGGTATCTAACCAAACCACCCAGGCTCACTTAGCCTGGCCATCCCTCCGTGGGTAGGCGTAATGAGTACTGGCGATGGTTATGGCCACTGCTATGGAAGAAACAGCGAGTTCTGCGTAGCAGTAGGCCCTGCTACCAGGACTGTTGGCACACTGACCCAGTCGGTTAAAGGCGCTGACTGTTAATGGAGCCGGCCGTCCGGCCGACTTGGGCCATATGCTAGCTTAATTGGGTTTAACCCTCGCCAGCTCAGTAAGTGCCTCAAAGGGGATGAGCTCCCACGCAACGGACCTCGGTCTGTGCAAAATCTTCTTGTTCTTCAAATATGGGTGTGGCAAATGAAGATGTCAACGGTGGTAGAGAATGTTGATGGGTAGAGAATGGCGGTGGGGTATTCATCTGAGTAGAGAGTCTAGGAAGCAAAGTCAGTCAAAAACAGTTTGGTGTGTAGGCTTGAGAATGCTTCTGAGAGCAGTAACTTGAGTAGTTTTATAACAGTTTCAGGAGAGATCAAACATCTTGTGGTACACGTCTGTTTGCAGTACTAACAACTTTTATCAATCAAGAATGCTTAAAATACATGTCTTACATCATGCAGTCACTGTCTGATGGATGAGACATAAAAGGCAAAGGTAAAAGTTCCAGTACTTGATATAGCACTGCTCCACGATGAATGCATGCTCAGGAGCAGTTTACAATCTCGGAAGTGGCAGCAGATTGGCATGAGCTAATGATACTGCAGCGCACTATGCGGTCATCCATTGCCCGCACCAGCGAACAGTTGGACCCATGTGGACTCACTGGAGACATGTAAAGTGAGAATTTCTGTAGCATTTTGGAAGTTCTTTTGTGATGTCACCAACTGGACGTGTTGGCAGTGTTTCAGTGCAAAGACAATGCTGATTGGGTCCAGCAGTGTATGACAACAGACACTGACAGAACTAGACAGACAGGAGGAAGACTTGGTGGGATGGTGTCAAGGAGGACATGAAAGTTTTGGCCTGTCCCAATAGAGGTCAGGACTAACGGAGAACAAAGAACATGGGTTCAACCAGTTAACTCAGGTTTACTACAACTACTACTACCACACGGTTTTTGTTTAAGTGGCCTACTCTTTGAGTTACTTCATGTCAGACCGGGTCACTGAGGCGAATTTCTGCAGCAACTTTATACAGACTCGATGCAGGGTTCCCATTAATGTTCCACAGCCTGGCATACATATGTGGTTGGTGTTAAATTCTGTCGTATGCTGCACCTTTGCAACTAAATTGGGCACAATGCTGCATGCTGGAAAACATTTTGGTGGTCTGCAGGCCACACGTGTAGTGTAGTTTTATTAAATGCATTTTGACTACATCAACACTAAACGCTGGCAAAATCGGACGTCGTGCCTGCTATTAGAATTACTCTGTGCAGCAGCATAAAGCGACAACGTACCTAAGCAGACAAAATGCTGTGCGAGGCATCGAGCGAGTGTTATTCTGACATTTGGAACTGCATCACAGTGCAACAGCAATAACGCAGGCAACAACTGATGAATTAAGTCGACTGCAGGACCACACAGTGGTTTGTTGTCTTGTGTGAAGCTAGTGAATATCTCGCTGCAAAGAGACACGTATCTACAAAACACATCAGCAAATCACTGATAAATCCTATTTCTGAGTATCGGAAAAACTAACTAGTAAGGACATCACACTCCCTGATTAAGGGCTTTGATATGCCCGCGTGTTAGGTAGGAGTTTCTGTAGCACTGGAGCAATTTCAGCTGGATGCCCTCCTAATAACACCGAGTCACAAACGTGATTGATCCCAGGTTGCCCAGCTGACAGCCTTAACCAACCATCGTCATCATCATTGATTTATCTCGGGCAACTTGGCCCATATCACAACAAACATACAAAGCAGACACATAAGAAACACACACACACACACACAGACACCAATGAGCAAGCAGAAATAATAAAAGGAAATGAAAACACAAAAGTTCTACACGTACACAAAATATATAGTGTGCACGGATGACAACTACACCGTGGTCCAATAAAAAACAAGACACCAAACTTGTCCATAACTTCGCCAAATAATGACCGATTTTCAAAATTCTTTCACTGTTTCACTCAGCAGGAAATTTGCAATAAAGCCATCATTACAGATCCCGTTACACCTTAATAGCGTCGCTACACTACCGTGTGAAATATTAATGTCTGATAACATAGCGTGCCCTACATGTTGGGGCACTGTTTTCTAAAATAAAACTCGCTAGACACATGACATATGACAGGCAGCAACTATTGTGACAGAAGCAAGTCACAGGAATAGGTTCTATCAACCTTGGCTCCCATATCAACAAATATCACACTGGTGTAGCCCGATTTCAACACGCCATCTCTCACCGTCGCTCTGTGCGAAGACAGCGTTTTGCTCCGATGTCATTATTCTTTGTTGCACCAGATGCTTACAGTCAGTCATTCAGTGAATTTTTCAGTGTAGCTAATGTGAATAGCTTTTTGTCACTGAAACGAATAAAGATCACATCATTCGGCAACTCTTTTGAGCAGAAGGGTCTTGCATGGCGATTTCTTTCAATCAGTTGTCCAGAAGGCATCTCTTTAAACACTTCAAACCATGGTCGTGGTGATCAAATGATTTGTACGACCCCAGACCGTGCTGTTTAATGTGTTTAAACAATAAATTTGTAGCTGGTCTAATTGGCTTACTGCCAGCTCACCTATCGCAGTCACATTCTCTTCACTATGCATACACCTTGTCTGCCGTTGCTGTGCTTTCAGTCGATGCGATTTTTGTAATTTCGCAAGGTAGTGTAGCGACGCCATTAAGGTGTGGCGGGATATCTTTATTGCAAATGTCCTGCTGAGTGTATCAGTGAAAGAATTTTGAAAATCGGTCATTATTTGGCGAAATTATGGACAAGAGTTTGGTGTCTTGTTTTTTATTGGACCACAGTGTACAATGACTATCAATAACATTTATTTCAAGAAGCATGTTATTATTATGAAAGAATTAATGAAAACCAATACAGAATGCCATGTGCTCCATATTAAAATCTGAAAATATCACATAGTCATACACTGTGGGTTTCCAGTACAACAGAACAATTCAGCAGAACTTACAGCTGTCTACGTGACCAGCGTATGCTGCTAGCAAACTGCTTGATGAGTTCAGACACTAGCCTGGTCATTCGTTGACAGTCACCAGCAGCACAGAGCATCAGAATCACTACACTTAACTGTGGACAATATCACAGATACAACAAATATCACCAGTGATGTATGATGACCCCAGCTTAACACTGATAACTAGCTCCTAATAACAACTATTTTTAACAGCCTGTATAATTCTACATTAGAGTAAAGCACAAAACAGGACATAACACACACAATTTAACAGTCCCTGATGCACTCAAAAAACAAGTGTGTGTGTGTGTGTGTGTGTGTGTGTGTGTGTGTGTGTGTGTGTGTGTGTGTGTGTGTGTGTGTGTGTGTGTGTGTGTGTGTGTGTGTGTGTGTGTGA
>Ga0209679_1000614_pt1 | contig 13245 bp, 9 predicted proteins | sample WorMetHEROISLAND_4_FD_187408 | JGI IMG/M metagenome (GOLD analysis project Ga0209679, IMG submission 187408) | Marine gutless worms symbiont microbial communities from Max Planck institute for Marine Microbiology, Germany - Olavius sp. 2 HERON... ...
AGTAGTACTTATTCTATACTTGCTTATTTATTCATAGCAATTCTTTGTGACAACACTATTACGTCATAATGCATTTATGCGTAATGTTTTCTGTTTTAATGGTTTTAATCAAGCACCGATCATTCTTCGTTATTCTGCCCATATTAAACCACGTAAACGATTAAAACCATTAAACCAGACAACATTTATTCATAAACACAATATGACGTTAATAATGTCATCATAAAGCACTGCTGTGAATAATTAAGCAAGTATGGAATAAATACAACTAAACTGTTTTGAGTAAACTTTAGAATGTTACGCATTCAAAAATGTAGCATGGATATTATGTGTTTTGCTAGGTATGGGGTTTACAGGACAAAGGTGAGGTGACAGGCGTAATTTTACTTCTATGCGCCATACATTTCTTGTTCTAACAGTAAAAAGATGGTTAAAATCGGTGTACATTTACGGAAGTTATCGCAAAATTCAAACCGGGGTACCGCTTTTTTTGGACCACTCTGTATAGTGCAATACCTACCGCTGCTACTACTACCACTACTAACACTACCACTACTTTTGGTTTTTGTTTAACTTGCCTACTTTTAAGGCACAAATCTTTGAGGACCGCTGAATGCCTTCGATTACTTAAACTTCCAACCATGCACTGTCAGCGAATTAGAGGTGATATGAATTTAATATAAATTTGTTATGGGAAAAAAAATATCGGAACTGTAATTTAAAATTAAACTTTCATTCTACTTTAGCATCAGCTTATGATACTAGAGGCCATATGTACAAATTAATACCTATATATTGCAAGTATGAATTTAAAAAAACCTAACTTTACTAACTGAGTTACACCTATATGGAACAGCTTACCTAATAGTAAGGTGACGGTGGATTTGATTAATTCTTTTAAGTCTTGTCTGGACAAGTTCTGGTCATTGCATCATTTTGTATATGATTATAGAGCTCAGCCTCTTACTTCCGGAAGTACGAGAAATCAAGTTTTTGTACAACAGAAGTTATTTGACATTATGTTATCAGTATAGTCTTTAGTAGCAACAGCCGGAAAAAGAGGCTTTTAAGCCTGCTTCTGACGATCATCATTGACTTGACTTGAACAAGGTTTTTACAGATCACACAACTGCCAGCATCAAAGAACATTGATATGGTTGCGTCATATCAGTGATGGACTTGTGAACTGAATGAAACACATGACGTCAACGATCTACAGACCTCAAGATCAAAGATATAGCAGTCGGGCGGGTTCAACTGTGACAATGCACGGAGATGCACCGTCTTCAATGACATTCGCAACTCAGCACTAATTAACCTGCAATGAGCACACACTGAGATGTGAGTAAACATGCACGCATGCATGCACGACTATTAACATTTAACTGCAATTATCATACAAATTTTATGAAATTCTGTTAACCCATGTAGACATGACAAAAAACAAAACGCAAAGTACAGTTTTTACAAGTGACCTGCCAGGAATACAATACTACATCTATCCCAGAGAAGAAATGCGCAGAGACTGCCGGACCAGAATAGAAACACCAGTAGAAACGACAGACAACAGTGTACAAATTGTACAATGTATTAAGTTTTTTCAAAGCAACTCAAATATAACAGCAAACCACATACATACACACACGTGGTTTTGGTTTAGCCAGTATATTGTTCCACAGTTACACCAGGTCAGATCGGTCCCTACAAGTAACTTGGGAACTGCTGCAGCTACTTTTTACAGCCCTTCCTGTCTCCCAATCAACCACAATGGGTCAGGCACACAGGAAGGTTGTATTGGCTGCCTTGATCTCCGACTTCAAGGCAGCATTCCTCCTGTGACAATAACAATGTTCCTGACCTGGAGACAGCATGTTGCCACCAAGCTGTCATGGTGAGCCAAGGAGGGACACCGTTGTGACAGTGTTTTACAGGCTGGAAGCCCTTCCTGTCACTCAGACAACAGTGTAAAAGCAATGAAGTAAATAACTGCAAAATGCATTAATAATATTATTAATTATTCACAATAATGTGCAATCAACAGTCTCACGTATGGTGGGTTCACCTGTCAAAATTAATGGACTGATTCATCAGCTGCAAATACCGCTGAGTATCATAACTCTCATCAGTTCCATTCGGAGGATGCATCTCCAAGCACTCTGTCAGCATCGCACAACTTACACCAATTAACATTTAAACCAAACTCACTGGAACTCCAGTAACTTTTACAAAATCGTCAATAAACTGGTTTTATAGCCCTTGCTATAAAAGCTCATTCAGCTGGCAGCAGAGCATTACAAAAATCAATCACTCATTGTCACCACTATCAGACTCATTACCACTTATTAACAATCTTCTCCATTTGCTATCAGCCACTGTATTTTGCATTACTTAAACACAAGTTTCTTTAATGTTATCGACTGCCTCCTTCCACACATACATGTACTTTGGCCTGACTCTATGTCAAGCTCAGCGCTCATTCTCTGAACAGACATCTTCTCATCAGTCATCCATTCACAACTTCACACTCTTTCATTGAAAGACTATACCTTTAAGCTTCAGCTGGATAGCATATTTCATGCCAGACTGGATAATTTTTTTTATTTGTGGTACATTACAGACAGTGGATTAAAATAAATATATGAATTACGCAACAAACGTACATCAAGTCCTTCCATCATAATAATTTTCACTCACTTAACAACATCACATTACAAATTACTGACTAAAATGTCAAAAAGCAACATACCACGATCGATTGTTGGGTCGAAACTGAAGCTCTCGTTGAACGCATATATGTTACCTTCCCGATAAAACTGTTTACAGAACTGCGGTGGATCCATTGTGTTATTGTCACGAGTGAAGTGGTACGTGCCAATCGCAATTATCTCCATCTTACTGTACTGATCGACACAGACAATGACGAGAGTAGAAATACATCAACAAACAAAGCACAAACACGACTGACATAAAATGAAATGGTAAAAGATAACAATACTTCTAACTGACACAATGGCTTGACTTATCCATAAGCACATACAATACATCTAATACATCTTTCACAGGATTCATCCGTTCAACTACAATTCTACATGTACATATTACTCACATCAAATACTCCGATGTATTGCTTCAAGTTCTAACTCAACAGATATTTAGCCAACATTACACAACAATTTTATTTTCGGTTTTTGTTTATCAGCCTAATTTTCTTGATTTACTCCAGGTTAGGCTAGGTGCCTAAGGCAGAACCATCGGGGACCGATGCAACAGGCTGGGTCCCTAAAGGAGGCTGGTTCCCTAAGGGAGAACCATCTGATGCAGCAGGTTTTTTACTTGTCAAATGCCATTCCTGTAGCCGATGACAACAAAGCCAACATCACAATATACTTAATTTGTGCTGCAAACACTGAGTCAACAAGCAAGGTTCTTAAGTCTCCATGGTCCTCAGCACAGCTGAGAAACTGGTGCTTTTCACAGCGCCCTGAGGCAAAGCCTATCAGTTTAAAACGGCAACGATCCCTCTGGCAAACGCTTATGAGTAGTCATGGCACATCAATCACCCACCATACTCTTACTGTACTCATCATCGTACCCACATGCATTGTACCTACGGGCTACTGTACCTATGGGCATCAGCTTCCTACCACACTGTACCTACATGCAAAGTTTTAACTTCTGATCTACTGTACTTTCTGAGATATCCCTCGACGTAAAAAAGCATTATCTATAATCATCCAGTCACCAACCCACCTATCATACCCACCCACCGTACCCACACTCCCAGTCAGTCATGCAATTAGCTTAATTTGACAGCTATGCTGAAGAATTATTTTATATTCCAAATTCTTATTTTTCCATAATTATTACTGCAAAAAGCTCATCACATCATACCAACCAGCAGCAGCTATATCAGCAAACTAAATAAAGCAAAACAATTATTTAAAAAGAGTACACAGAACGTTTTCAGTATAAAGTGTGTTGTATTATGAGACACAAAAATTTGGCTGGCCCTGCACTGACAGTTTTATGAGCACAACATGCAGATTGATACCTGATTCAGAGCAAAATTCAGCATCTTATAGAAATCAGAAATGGTGTACACAGCAAAGGCACCCATAGCTGGTGGATACGGCATAGTTTCATATCCAGGATTCCAGTGCTTCAGAAACAAGTGCTTGAACGCAATGTTACTCTTCTCAAGAAAATCAACGTGTGACGATCGAGAAAGGCCAAACATTATCAGCTAAAAAGCAACATATCAGGTGCCAGTTATTGCTATGCACAGACAAACACACATTGTCACAGAATGACGACACACATACAACAAAATTACAATCACTGCAACTGAGAACTTTACATTACACACATTTTGCACATTAAAAATACGACAGAAATTAACTAAACAATTTAAGTGAGAAACAGGGGTGTGAATCAATCGGTTATCCTGTTACTGGCAACCGGTGCCGGCAAGATGAGACCACCGACAGTATGGCAGGTCGCGCCGGCAGCACCAATTAGTCATGCTGTCACATACGCTAGATCAACACGTCTGAATACTGAAGCTGAACTCACAACACTGGCTGAAAAGTCCACCGCTCAACCGACTGACCGACCTAAAGTTGAACCTGTGCTCTGCATTTGAGTAACCTGATTCTCGCCCTGAAAACCAGAGGCAGTGATGGTCACCGGTCAAATGCTCCCACCTACCCTGGTGGCCACATGTACGCTCACTGCTCAGCTGCGGAGGGGAGGGAACATATATTTCAAAGTTTGTGAATTTGAAGTTCATTTAACATCCCTAATCATAGCATAAAACACCTTGCTGAACACTGCATTATGTTGCTGGTATACAAAGTCGATGATCGGTTTTTAACTGGTTTTTAACCCATCGACAATTATTTATGGCAAAAAATGGAGTTTCGCAACCCTAATGAGAAATACTGTGGGGGAAAACAATGAGTGAATGATGGCAAACACAAGTGAAGCATATCCACCAATCTAGTGTAGCACAATATCTACCTGAACAGTCACAAGGACAACTTTGACAAGCTGGAGAATCAGCTTCCATGGTATCTTGCGTTTAGCACGGAACTTCTGACATGGATTCATAAAGAAGTATTTGAGACGTCGACGGAGCCGATCAACCTCACTAACGCAAGTTGAGACATCTGCACCATCACTCATGCTGCTCATGTCACTAACAACATTCATCAGCTTGCGGGTCGTACGTACTGACGGTACACTGACACCATCGCTCATGTTCCGTGCATCACTAGCTGTCACTAGCTTCTGGGTCTCATATGATGACAACAGTGTACATAGTGGCTCAGCATGTATCTGTCAATCTATAGCACATCTACAAAACAACAGTTAACAGATATGTCACACAAAAGACTAGTAAATGAACAGATAGTTCAAAAACAGACCATCATCTCAGTACATTGCTACCACACTAAAAGATCAACGCAGTGAAATGTAGCTGACGGCATGCAATCAGTGCAGAGCTTGCACAATGACCTTGGTTATTTGCACTCTGGAGAGCACAACACCAACTGACCTGCACCCCAGTCAATCTGATTTGTGCACTAATTGTCACGCACCCGGAAAAGAGCGGCTACAGTGCCGTCAAGACGGCACCTAAACCGACGACGTTATAGTACCGTCAATAGTTTCATGTAGCTACTAGCTATGTCTCGTGTCACTCGCGTGTGATGCACATGGGGCTTGTACCGTGTTCGTTCGCCATTTTTGTTTAAATGTTAGAACGCAAAAATTATCGTTAAAACGATTAGCAAATTAAACGAAAGTGGCAGGGGCGGTTCTAGCCCAAAAATTCTGTGAGGGGCATTGCCCCCATCAGCTCCTTCATCACTGAGTCCATCTTTTGTCTTTTGCTATTTTGTCTATGTAATTCAGTTTCCAGTCTGACGGTTTGTGTATGCATTTGAGTGTTTGCACAGTTAAGTGTGGCATTACGGTTACGCTAAATCTATTTTCCGTGAATATTCACGCACACTACAAGCCTAATTCCGCTATTTTCCGTGAAGGGATACCGTTCACTTTATAGGGTTAGGGTCAGTTTTTGTTACATTTCACTTCTCCCCACCCAAACCTCATGTTTATACTCGGGTCCCATTAAATCGTCACGGTATTGTAGCTAACTACTGTTGCAGTGGCCTACCTTAACCCGAAACCCACGTCCCCACCGGGTTTCGTTAAGTTATTCAGTTTCTGCATAGCTTAAAGCGGGTGTGACAAAATAAGCGCCATCACACCTACCTACGTGCCATCTGGTGACTGCTGTGAACATTTTCACGGAAAATAGCGAGTCAGTGTGATAACTTTACGTGAATTTTCACGGAAAATAGCGAATTGTTCTTACAACGTGACGTGAATGTTCAAGGAAAATAGCCATTATGAGTATATCTTGCCATGAAAAATACACGGCAAATAGCGAGTCGGTGTGACAATTATACGTGAATTTAAGAATTTTCACGGAAAATATCACTAAGCTTACGGTTATGGTTAGGGTTAGGGTTAGGGTTAGTATCGTTTGGGTTAGGGATAGCATCGCTGGCTGCGGTGCGGTGTTGACGGTACCCTAGGAAACGATGCTACGCTACCGTCTTGACGGTACCGTAGCCAGTGCCCACCCGGAACCTGTCGTTAGTGTCACCCAGCAGACCAGAGTGCGAATAAGGCTTGTCCGCAATTGGACAACATTGAACAACATGGTTAATATATTTCCATATTATGGAAACAAGGCCCACAACCAGCAAAATTGTTTACCGACGGCGATATTCCTTACATACAAGGTCTTATGACTTATGAATAACCAACAAAAATAAACACAGCAAAGAATATATCACCATGTTCAGAACTTCAGACTGCCCAGGAAGTAATGCGCCTATCGTTTAATTTGCTAAACGTTTAAACGAAACTAGTAAACGTTTAGACGGCGGAGACATTACCCGCATTAGCCATTAACATCTGATTATACCACCGCATGTCACAGAATTAGGCTATAGTGACAACTACAACTGGTCGGATAAGGCAACTTGCGCTTAAACAGTCTTGGGTTACTAAAAATACTATTACTAATGTCAAATGTCAAATGTGAATTTGTAGCGCATTCACGTAAAAACCTCTAAATAGGCTCTAATGCGCGGACATGATGAATGTGGAAAAACTAATATTGAACACATTTTTGTTATCGTCGCCATGTTCGTTTAAACTATCGTTTAATTTGCTAAACGTTTAAACGGTAATCGTTTAAACGTTTAAACCAAGTTTAATCGTTTAGACCTACGAGGCTACGAAACGAAAAACGAAAAATTCTGCACTCTTGTAACTCTTCGACGCATTCACCTTCACGTTCTGGTTTTGCATTGGGCGACTTGGAACTTCAGAAAGGTGTGATGTACAGGGTGGGCAAAAAAACGGGGCCACTCTGTTCTTCAGAAATACTGCTCAGATCTGCACGATTTTTTGCAGAAATCAAAGTCGTTTAATTCTTAACACGAAAACGTAATTTACTAAATTAATTATGTACAACAGTGGCGCCATCTGGCGAATACGAGTCATTATTTCAAATGACGCTCGGCAGTTCTGTTATTAAGCGTCATGAACTACTGCCGAGCGTCATTTGAACTGTCAAGCGTCTAACAGGTCGTCAGTGTTGACCTGACAACGCAGACGTACGGTACCTGTAAAAACTGTTTGCTCATCAATTTCAGATTCACACAGGTAAACATTGAGCTTTTACTCTTGTAAAACACTTCTCAAGTTCTCAACTATCTTAGTTGACATCGGCGTAAATTATATGTTCACATTCTGCAGTCAGCTCGTCTCTGAAATGACATGTTATGTGTTGTGTCAGTGGGACATAATACTCTCATCATCGTCGTCAAATTCATCAACAACATCACTCTACTCACTCACTCACTCACTCACGCACTCAAGCCTGCAGTCAGAACTGAGCAATGCAATAGCCACGTGTTTTCCCAGTATCACCATCAACTGTGTTCATTGCAGCATACAGGCTGGTGGCTGTAGCCCAGCATTCTGATGTATCAGGCCAAACGTCCAACAACAAAAACCGGTCAGTATCGGCATGGTAGGCGGCAAGTGGACTGTGATGACCAAACAATAAACTCTGCCCCAGAGTCTGCATGTGATAGTTGACAACAATGGCAGAACTTGAGTCTGCATGAGACATTGCTTCCACGCTGTGCTGACGAAACTTCTCCACCGAACTGTCATCTGCATACACAACCGTCACATGACAACCATGAGCCTTGAGAAGATCCCCGACCTCAGCAAGTGTCAATCCTGCACACAGAAAATATATGACATTAGTAATATTTAGGGATGTACCGGATTCCAATTTTCCAGATCTGGCCGGAGCTGGATTTGGCCGGATTTATGAACTCAAACCTGGCCGAAGCCGAAGCCGAATAATATTTGAAAATCAACATAAAAACATCAGAGCCAGAACGAGTGAAATGAGTCACTCAACACTGTCAGCAATCAACAATAAATGATACACCCGAAAGTCACATGTTCAAAAACAAGTACAAGAAAGCCTAGCTGACACTAAGGTAAGAGCGCGACAGCAGTGCGTGTATGAAGGCCTCTAGCGAAGAAATCTACAGCAAATCAACGATATGCGATTTCCTATTTCCGTTTCCTATTTACCATTTTCGCCCACTGTACTTTAATTGTAGACTCCTAGCGGAGGAATGCCCAGCAATATCAACATAATCTATGCATCGCTGAAAAGTATATTTAGTGTGCTACAATTCTGTCCTTCATTCGTTTTGCCGTTGTTGCCTATCAAACCTGCAAAATCATGCGAAATTCCGAGAAAATTCGAACTTATAGCAGTTCAAGGTCATCCAAGGTCATCAACCTTGGTGACAATTGACAGCGCATATGCAACTTCTTATTAGTCATTAATAGTAACTTTGGAAGTATCTCGTACCGTTTCCGAGATATTGACGCATAAAGCTATACGAGCGTTAACGCGTGACCGACCCCACTGTCACTGTCTTTTAACGTCTCCTTTCTAGAGGACCCGACCGAATATCCGCACAAACCTTATATCGTAATGTAATGTAATGTAAAAAATTTGTTAACGCACCAAAGTTAAAAAAATTAAATCGGAGGTGCGCCAGAAACTATGAGTCCCTGCCGAAGACTTGCACCGCTGACAGTATGTGTCTATCTTTATTAATTTTCACGCAATTATTTTCTGAAGTCGCGCGGTCTCAGCCAGCCACACCGGCGCGAAAACAGAATTTAACGCCAAATAGCCCTTCAAGGTCATTCAAGGTCATATATTTTGGGCAGGGGACTAAATAATACTGTATAATAATCTTGGCCTCATTTCCTAAGGTGCCGAAGACGTAGCGCCCAAAAGCAATGAAAAATCGACGTTTTCGATTACCCCACTATCGTTTGATGCCTCCTCTCCAGAGAACCCCTGCGAATATCCGCACAAACTTTATGTCGCCAGAAACTAGAGTCAATGGCCTACATTTGCATCACTGGTAGTATGGGTTTATCTTCATTCATTTTTTTGTGGTGGGCTCCGAAAGACGCAGCTTTTCTGGAACAGAATGCGTATCGGCCGTTCAAGGTCATCCAAGGTCGTTGATTTTGGCACCAATCGAAAGGGCGTTTGCGACTTCCTATTAGTCATGAATAGTAACTTTGGTCCTATCTTGCACCACCTTCTGAGATACGGCGAGTTATTGGCTGAAAATTGTGAATTTTTCCTACCCCATCCTTGTTTGACGCCCGCATTCAGGGGGAACCCGTCAGAATTTCTGGATGAAACAACACGCAAAAACTAGAGGGAGGGGGCTACGGTATGGTGAAAATCGCATGATCCTAACTCCAGCCGTTTTGCATGAATCACCCGTGTGACAGACAGACGGACAGACAGACAGACAGATGGAATTGCGATAGCATAAGCGCGCAATAGCATATTATGCTGTGGTGCACAAAAATCAGAGTTAGAATAGTCAAATGAGTCACTCAACATTAAATGATAAATCCAAAGGTCAGCATGTCCAAGAGATGTCTGTTGTACTTTAAGATCAATTTATCGAAAATCTACATCAGTTCTATGTTATAGTACTACTGGATGTTATTAACATACGGGACAGCTGCCCCAAATCCAGCCAAATCCGGTCAAAAAATCTGGCCAGAGCCGGATTTGACTGGATTTGCCAAAAACGACAGGATGCCGGACCTGCCGGAGCCGAAATCCGGTACGTGCCTAGTAATATTACACAGGAAAATGCAGCCAGATTTGTGGCCACCATGTTTTAGGACTTGTTAGAACAGGACTTTTTACTGGCCAGATGCCCCTTCTGTCACGCAAACAACTGCATCAAAGCACTGCAGGGACAATGCGTCACTGAAAGAAAAATAAATACAACAAGAAAAATTAGCAGTAAACCACGAATAACCTCAATTTCGTTCAATACGCATACCATACATACTACATTGAACATAAAGTGGCTGGCTGTCAAAGGTCTCCAAGGTAACATCTGAGAATGATGCAGTGGGATTTCTACTGGCCAGACGCTCTACCTGACATGCATCAGAAACGCTGACGTATCCAACGCAACACAAGCGGCTTCCACATACTCTACCGCCGTACCACGTCAATGTATGTACAGCAATCCACCAACTGCCTTCTACCGGACTTTCACTGGCCGAATTATGATGTCTCCAATCTGCTGACAGTGTGGCAGTGACGATTTTTTCTGTCTTGTCCAAAACAGGAAGCAGAACATCAGCGTAATTTTGGTTTTCTTAGACATCACAGACGCATATCATGTTTCAAGACTATGCATGAGCCTGTTAGAATTTCTCAGCTCTTTGGGGCATCAGCCTCCCACAGAGACACTACCTGACTGGCTCGTCACAACAACAAAGTGAAAACAACAGCATCAAAACAGTGAGACAACAGTAATAGAACTTAATACTTAACTCAACCAATAATTATTATGCTGACTAACAAATTATATATGTTATGTTTCATTTATGCTATACTTATTACCATTTTTATTCATCTTCTCTTGTGAGATCACAGTCAAGGTTGCAGGCATGCTGATCATGTTTTGCTCAGTATAAGCTGGCTTAGACAATGTGGTCTTGTCAAGATTATACGCAGACAAAACCAAGGCAGAGCTCACTAAACCACAGCTGGTACGTGATTTTTGTTTTGTGAATACACCAATCAGCTTTGACTGATAGCAGCTACCATGGTGACCACTTTGAACATCAATCAGCAGCTTGGCACCATTAGTAGACGACAGATTGATCAGCTCATTGCCTGCCATGTCACGCAGCTAAGAGCCAGTTGATGTCCAATTTCTACACACAAATGCTCAGCAGTACTGCATATAATGTACGAACTGCTACAACATCAGTCTGATGGAAAATTAAATTCTACATTTTAAAAACAATGATAATAACGTCTAGAAAGCTGCTGTTGTGCCAATTCAAGACAAGATTTCATCCAGAACTTGTAAGGACTCCTTCCCTGAGTCTGACACAGCAAGTCTCTTATAGCCTCTGCTGGTCAAATGTGAACCACACCATCTATGCATGGTATCTCTGTTTTCACTGGCAACCGAGCCCTCGCCAGTAGATGCAAAGAAACAGACTACCTCTATGAGGAGCTGTGTAAAGGCCAAAATCCATTACACCAGTTTCCCCGTAGCTTCCCCATAGCAAGTTGCTAACTTGTTATGGACTTGCTACAGACTTGTCATTTGTGTTGCAGACTTGTTAGCAACACAACGGGGAAGTCTCAGACAAGTTAGCAACTTGCTACGGGGAAGCTACGGGGAAACTGGTGTAATGGATTTTGGCCTTAAGTTGACTGATCTGTCAGCCAGCTTCAGGAGCTGATTTGAGATCATATCATTTGTGGTTCTTGCAGATTCCTCGTAGGTGACTGCTTGGTTGGGGCCTAATTGATGGGCTGGTCATGCGGCATGGGCTGAGCCTGCTGTTCCTGCTGTGGCTCAAAATCGGTCAGATGAATGGGAGGAGTCTTGCAGGGATGATGGTTCAACCCAGAACATGAAATTTCCTGAGGACCGCATGAAGCAACTTGGGACTGTGGTTTGCTGTAACCTGAAGGTTCCTGAGGTAAGGTGGCTGGTTCGTTGACAGACTTTTGTATGTTATAAAAGCAATATCCACCTGCACTCTGGGAGCCAATAAAGATGTGAAACTCAGCTGCTGGCTGACGAGGCAGAACAACACAAGACAGCGAGTTTTTCACACATTGAAGCTTATGGATGTTGCTGGCCTTAAGGAATACACCACCACGATCTTGGCCTTTCACGAATATCACTGAACTCCTTCCTGTACGTTGAAGCTGTGTCAAATAAAGTGTTCACAAGAAGACAGGAAGACACCACTGTGAAGACACATTGCAGTGCAACTGGCCTTCCAACTGCACGTGAATATAGGCAAAGGCCTTAACTGAATATGCTGCACTTCCAGTGTAAAAGATACAATAATTCTACCATAAGTACAATTACACAATACACATGCTGGTCACTGATGCTGCATCAAGTCCAAGTAGATGATATATGTCATCTGAACTTACGAAAAAATTCTAATCTAACTAGTTGTAATGATGCCCCGATGTCAACTAGTAGCTGATACTAATCATGCCAGTGAAACTCACGGATGATAAGTTAACATCCATAAACTTGCCAGCCACAGTCGAACATTTGTGTAACTCACTGGTGAGGCATACATCTGACACTATCCACACCATCATCACTATCTTTGGACAATCCCTAAAACATTTTCCTTTCAGAGTACCAGCGTACATAGCACACTAGGGCCTTTCGTCGATGACGCATTATATAAATTGATGTTTCATTTACTTACTTTTGTACTACTGATGCTACCGGGCTGTGGTGGATCTGGCGTGGAGATTACAGAAGCGGCAAAATTTTGCATATTTGATAGCCGACGTTGCCTCCAATTTTGCCAAGCCTTGGAAAAATGATCCGCCCTTCCCGGGATCTGCCACTGCCATCGACTACCGACCATACGTTCGAGAGACTGACATCACAAGTTAACTACGGTGTCTTTTCAATTCGCCGAATTTCAATTCGCCGAATTCCAATTATAGGGTTAGGATTAGGGTTAGGAATAGGGTTAGGGTTAGGGTTAGGGTTAGGGATAGCGTTCGGCGAATTG
>Ga0209679_1000617_pt1 | contig 13236 bp, 8 predicted proteins | sample WorMetHEROISLAND_4_FD_187408 | JGI IMG/M metagenome (GOLD analysis project Ga0209679, IMG submission 187408) | Marine gutless worms symbiont microbial communities from Max Planck institute for Marine Microbiology, Germany - Olavius sp. 2 HERON... ...
GCTATACAGCTTACAACCCAACTGCTATTACGTAAACCGTGCAAACTTTTCGCAAGCGTCGCGCGGGTTTGTCAGCGACAGCTGGGCTTTCTTGTTTATTTCGCTGTAGTCTCCGCGGCAATATTGGTCGTCTAGTTTCAGTTACCGTCAACGAAAATGATTCATTTTCGTCAACGGTGGTTTTAGTTTCAGTTTTTCATCAACAAAAACAACATCACGCTGTAGCAACGTGTTGCTGACAATTAATGAATTCGCCATAGTCCCGACGTGTCGCAATCTGTTTAGTTTAGCTCTTTAGCTCTGCAGACTACATACGTTTTCCGTTTTTAATTTTCAATAAAAAGAAGGGTTTTAACGTTTTTAATGTTTTCTTTATTTTATTAACGTTTGACCGTTTCACTTTTGTCTGCTAAACTGTGTAATCTCGAAGCAACTCTGCTCTGCTCTACCCTTAGATGCATTGGCGTCGCCAGCTACAGGGCACTGGGGCACGTGCCCCCCCCCCCCCCCCCACTTTCCAACTGTTTAATTTTTCAGGTCACTTCAGAGCCGCAAAGGTCTAATATTCGACTCCATGTGGTTGTCTATCCAGTAAAAATTACTCTCTTATTTTCGTGCCCCCCGCACCAAATCCTGGCGACGCCACTGCGTAGATGATTTTGATTGGATGATTGATTAATTGATTGATCGCTGTGAAGTTTTTTTTCACGCAGCAAGTTTCTTCTTCGCCGACGGAATCAGGTCGGCGAAAGGAGCGAAGCAGCGATCCGGAGGCTGCGCTGTTCTGTTTAAAGTTTTATATTTATCGAACACATCCGTCACTTGCAACGCGCGACTCCATTAGGCGACCGACCGACGTTCGACTACAACAGAAACAGGATGGCGAGATCAGAGACGGCGCATGCGCAGACTGCATCGGCGCAAGCACCTGCAGCACCGACGACCCTGGACCCCTCGCGCTGTCAGGTCACGTGACCTGCTACCGGCGCATGATGAACGCCGAGAAGACGCACTATGTTCATGAAGATTTAATCGCCGGCGACCAGCGCACCACGTCGCGGCGTGATTGCAATGCAGCGTTCGGTGATGCGGCTTCAGCGCTTCAGTTTCCTCATCTCATCTCGACGGCGTAATATCACGTCATTTTTTCTCTTGCCGAGACTGAGTTCATCTCCTGACGCGTCTTCGTGCGCAAAGACAATTTGTCGACTAATAATTTCAAGAAAACACAACCAATAACAAGTACGGAAGGTACTATTGACTCGGAAGGGAGTACGCGCAATAGTTGTAACAGCTGGCCATTGTATGCACGCTGAGCTGACCAGCGGGCATGCTTTGGCCAGCTGTTACAGCTGTTGCGTGCACTCCTGTGGTCATATAGGTTGGGGGTTGGGTAATTACACGAATAATTAGCATAGCGTCTTCGCTCCTCGGGGCGATCTAGAGCAAGGGGAACATCCTAAATTTCGCTTGGAACAGTGGCGCTTGGAACTCCCGCGGTCTATGCTAATTAACTAGCTAATTACTTATTAATTAGAAAATAAGCGAAAAACCTGAGACGGTATAGATCTGTGGGCAATGTCAGCACGAATGTGTATGTATGCAGTTTCGTTGCGCTCCGCTGTGTATTAAGAAAGCCTTGGGGATTTTTGGACCCTTAGAGAACTGATAACAACATGAAGAAGAACAACTACAGTGGCTTTTTGGGACCTGCCTTCTTGGTCCATAAGTGACTTTTGCTTATGTATAGGTAGGATATAGTTTATTTGCTGTTCCTGTGCTGGTACACTGCGTCTCAAAAAGGGCCGGCCACTTTGTCTTCAGTCATACATAACTCTGACACTTGTCAATGTCAACCGATGTTCGTTATTTTTGGCAGGAATATACTACATGAAATTTGCAACAAAAGGATGTATAATTATCCCACCTTATGCGGTTTGTGTAGCTGCACTACGAAATGTTGATCACAACTTTGGTCATGTTCAGTACTATATCAGTACATAGTAAGTGTAAAAATTCGAAATTTTAGATCTGATTCACGCAAGCGAAATAACACATCGGCACAGTTACAGCAGATGTTCAAAATGTCGTCCTGTTAGGTGGTCACAGGTCGGGATCAATTAAGTCTGATGTCTCACGAGTCAACATTGCTACTGTCTTGACTCTTGAGCGCACAATGAGCAGCGATGCATTGTTCACGTCGATGCGCCATCTGCTACCACAACATGAAGCCTACTTTAAGCTGGTCCTCGACGTCAACTAGAACAAAACTTGTAAGTAAGAATTGTCGTGCATGTTTTCACAATTTTTGAAAGAATCATGCTGCATGATTCTTTCAAAAATTGTGAAATGTGGCTAAAAAAACTGACAATGATAAATGCCAAAATAAAGCAGTGTCTTTTCGGCAGTAAAAACCGCGACTAAATTTGCGTTCAAGACGTTACAAGGTAGTGCAGTTACATTACATAAAATGCGTTATGTTGGTTTAACTTGGTTAGTTACATAATATCCTCTTTTTGCCTATATTCTGCGACATTTGTCTGCCGAAAAAGTTATGAAAAGTTATGTCAAAGTTATTGAACGAAGACAAAGTGGTCACTTTTTGAGACACAGTGTACTACATATTACTAAGCACTATGCAGCAAATGAGATGTGGCTGTGGCAGAGGGTGTTTTAAAAGAAATATGCTTAAAATTGGGCGCGTGAGGCGCTTAGCGTCCGAAGAATTCGTTATGCATGCGATAAAAGCAAAATGTTTGCCTGGTGTGTTGTATGGTAATGATGCATGTCCGACTAATACGACAGACCTGCCTTCATTAGAATATTCACTGTTAAACGAATAAACGTCTCATGATTAAACTATTTTGTACCTATGATAACACTGTAATTAGTAGTTGTATGTCGTTCTTTGGTTTCCCTTCAGTAACAGAGTTTATTGATTAACGTATGAGTAAATTTTTCTCTAAATCTAATGCATCAGATAACGTGTTGTGCTGTGCTTGTCAGTTCTAGGATCGGTAGTGTTACTGCTGAAATGTCTCACGTGTTCATATGTTCGCGATAGTTGACTTTTATGAACTTATTTAAGTCCGCTTCACATTTTTGTCTTTTTTATTTATTCTTTGCTACCATTATTATGGTGAATAAAGATTTCCAGATCGTCAGACTGAATGAACACTTTCTCACGCTAACGAGTTAAATACCGAATCACTTCCCGGCTGACCTATCACCTATGACATAAGATATGATACGATATTTACTGCAATGCAACCAGTCATTACAATGCGATTACATATTAACACATTACTAAAACCAGTAACAATGCCAGCCGGTCTGCCAGTCATCGTGTCCACTGTACACAACTTTGTTCATCAACCAGCTTGCAGTTACAAAAGCAGAAAAACAGAACGTGAAGGTGCACGAATAATAACCAGAGCATGTGAGCGGAGCGTGAGCGGAGCGCAGAACGGGCTAAATCGGCCGCTCAAAGTCCGTTCGCACCAACATTGCGTTGATTTAGTGACTGATATCTTACGCTAACGTATCCGCGTTCTGCATTCTATTATTCCATTAGCATTTTAGCACTTACAATATTTCAGATAAAATAATTGATTGCTTATTGCATGTAGCCTACATTGTACAATTTAAAAAAGGAATAACTGGATAAAAACATAAAAATAGTCTGCTTTCTAGTTGTTATGGAAATTGAATCAGTAGCACGGCTAACTTTTCTGAGAAAGAGCATGTGAGCGGAGCGGAGAGCGGATGTCACAAAATATGCTTGAGCGGTGAGCGGGAAATCGGCCGCTCACGCTCCGCTCACATGCTCTGATAATAACAACGGTATAGATGACACAAATCATGACAAATGTAACGTGGCACTCCGAGTATTCAGTACAACACTAATACGTTTAAACCGACACGTTCACCGAAATATTTTTAAAAGGCATTAACGGGGAACTATTTTAGCTTTAGGCCCTTTAACGGTTGATGTATAGACGCGTTGACGCCATGGCATGCTCGTAAACACGTGCGCATGGCGATTGTAAGCTTCAGCAGATGTGTATACGCCTAGCTCGGCTGATCGCCGGCCGACAACAGTAGCCTAGCGCGCAAAGGATTTCGTAAATGGAGGTTCAAATTTCCACATTTCCACTCCCCTTCCCCTCTCCTCCTCTTCCACTCCCTCCATTCCCGTCCTCTCTCCTCCCTCATTGTCCCTCCCCTTAACCCTTATTCCGGCAACGGGGGGTGAAATGACCCCCTAGTGCGGTTTTTGTCGAAAATCGCATAGTAAGCAACGGAGTGAGACAGCTGTTTTTGTGACATTGTTACAGACCCCTTGAGCTTTCCGAAGCAACTGAGTATATCATTATATCCACTTCCAGTTTTACGTGGCCGGTTCGGATGTAATGACATGTCCACGTGACTCGTTTTGCGACTATCAAAAACAGCATTGTACGCCTGTGATGCAAAGTAAACTTCACAGATGTGACATTTTTTTGAACGTTAGAGACTGAAATAGTAACATGACTAGGCAGGAGTATAAAAAACGGTACTTTGTACATTTGCAAGATGACGGACAAAACCGGAAGTAGTAATAGATCATCATCTAGAGCACATAGTCATGGTCACATACTCATACAGCCGAATAAATCCGAAGTATTAGTATTACTATAGTTCTAGCGCGGTAACAAAGTCTTCGACCACGCCAAACTCAAAGAAAGTGTCCACAAATAAATGCAACATTGACGGACAACCGGACATAGAATACAAATGTGGCAAGCTAAACCGGAAGTACTTATATCTCCGACAGTATGACAGATATCACTACAATTCCGACGGCAAACCTCAGGTTTTTGACCACGGCAAACTCGCAGAAAGTGTCAACAAGTGTCCATGATCGAATGAGAACCGGAAATAGCGATATGGCCACCAAAACCGGAAGTAGTTATATCACCGTAACTACAACAGATAGCGTCGAAATTCCAACGGCAATCTGGGATTTTCGACCATGGCGAGTCCGAATAAGGTGCCGCCAAGTGATTGCGACAATGACCGACAACAGGAAATTGCAATATAGACGTTTTCTCGCCAATCATGCAATTTCTGGTAGTCAATCGTTGTCGCAATCATTTGGCTTCTGTCGAGCTGGACATCATCGAAAATCCCGAATTTGGCGTTGGAATTTCGACGCTATCTGTCAGAGTTGCATAGATGTAATTATTTGGCGGCCATATCGATATTTCCAGTTGTCGGTACTTACTTGCCGAAACTATTTTTCACCTATACGTGGTCTTATAATAACCCAGATTTGTCGTTGGAATTTTAACTGTACTTTTCACAGTTTCAGAGATAAGTATTTCCGGTTTCGGCCGCCGTTTCCGATTGTCGGTCATTATTGGAATCACCTAGATACACTTCCTGCGAGTTTGCCATGGTCGAATGCCGTAGGTTCGTCGTTGGAATGTTGATGGTATATGTCATAGCTTCGGAGATATCAGTACTTCCGGTTAGTTGGCTGCCATCTTTGATATTCGTCAGGAGGTAGCGTCGGCCATGATTGGTGGACATTCAGATGTTTCGTACATAGTCGCAAACCCCTTTATTGGTTTTGGAACGACATGTGTATCTGTAAAAACTAAAAACAGCGAAGTTATTACTACTTCCGGTAATTTGGCTGCCAGCCTGCCATGTAGGATATATGGCATACATTGACGCCCCACAAAATCTGAAATGCCACTACTCGAAAGTTTGATCCCGAAAACATGGGTGTAGCCGTTCGAATTTTGTCGCTATGTGATCTAGACCTTGAGATATGCCTGGGGGCCATTTCACCCCCCGTTGCCGGCAAACGTCGCAAAAAACCGTTGACGGCAGAAGGGTTAATCCAGTTAGGGGGTCTGGGAGGCGCTGTAAACTCCTTGAGCAGCGGAGTCAGGCTATCAAACGCATTTTGGTGCATTTGGAAGTTAATGTATTTTTGTCTTTTTTTGTGTTGTTTATTTATATTTTGTTCGTTTGTATTACTACCTTACGGTGAAATAAAGCTTTTCAAAAATAACACATTTCACAAACCATTATGCACCGGGAAAAAAACGGTAAATAAGAAAGCTAGAAATAACACCTGCCTTAGTATATAATTTTTGTTTTGAAAAAAAATTATCCTCAATGGGGTCTGAACCCCCAAGCTTCCCCTCTGTGTACGCCACCGTCCGACAGCGCGGACGTGTGTATTATAGCAGCGCCTAGTGGGCGCGGTCGGCGTTCGTTCTCCGATTTACGGCCTCTCGTCACAACTTATCGAGAATTAGCAGGCTGATCGCTGATACGGCAAAATACGGATGCGAAGATGAGGTCCGAGCGCAGCAGCTGAGAGGTAACACGCCGCCGAGCCGGCTCATCTATACGTGACGCTACGCACCGCGTGTGGCACCACGGCCTCATACATACTTGGCCGTCTCGTAGGCGTAAACCGCGTTAAATGGGGATACGTCTGCGTCATCTGTACTGGGAGACGCCTTCCAGATTTCGCCAGCTTTTTCCACAACAAATTACAAAATCCGACGTAGCCGTCGTAATTAGTTGGACAGACATAACGTCGATGGAATACGATTCGAGAAAAACCAGTCTGTACTCTAAAAGCGACTGCTAGCAGGGAACCAAACAAACAAGTACAAAAAACGTACTATAGACCCCAATAAGGTTATATATTCTTTATGGGATATCATTGATGGACCCGGAAGGGAGTGCGCGCAACAGTTGTAACAGCTGGCCATTGTATGCACGCTGAGCTGACCAGCGGGCATGCTTTGGCGAGCTGTTACAGCTGTTGTGTGCACTCCCTTCCGGGTCTATGATAATTAACTAACTAATTACTCATTAAGTATGAAATTAATTTTAAAATCTGAGACGGCAGATCTGTTTTCTGTGGGCATGTCAGCACGAATGTGTGTGCAAAGTTTCGTTGCGCTCCGCTGCATATTAAGAAAGCCTTAAGGATTTTTATAGAACAACAAGAAAAAAGACTAGAGTGGCTTTTTGTGACCCGCTTCCTGGTCCAAAAATTTACGAAAAAAGAAGTGAAAAGAAAAAGCGGACGAACATGAAAAACGAAAAGCAGTCCAATAGCCAGCAGTCTGAGGATTTGTGGAAAAGTATGTTTTAAGGCTAGCATAAAACAGTGAAGAAGTGATGGATGCTGAGAATGATGAAAAGATGAGATGAAAATGCATAAAGAACATGCAAGATTTATTCGAAAGATGCAAAAAGGACATCGTAAAAATCAGAAAAGCGAGACCGAGGAACAGTACAAATAATTATCTAAAACCAAACAGTGAACGGGTGATATAGGACTTACAATGTAAGACAGAACAGTATGCAAATTTGTATAGTGATTTAATGAATGGCCATGGTAACATGCCACAAAACAGTTGCAAGTCGTAGTCATACAACAAATCATGAACAGTGATATTATCTTTACAATTAAGGTAGCCGAATCCGCGAATCGTTTTAAACTGCCAGGTTTAAGCGTTGCATTAACCCTATGGATTTTTCTGACTATTTAGAGTTTGTGTGAGTGGCAGATATTATTGTGGATTTACTGTTTGTTTGTTCCATAGTCTTTGTGTAGTTTTGTAATTTCTGGGCAGCTGTCAGTGCTTTTGCCTTGCTGTCCTGCTCTATTGTACATTTTACTGCACATTTTTAATTGCTTTATTGAGCAAATAAATGAATGAATGAATGAAAGAGTGCAAGACGTGCGATGGTTCTGATTACGACATATACGATTGCTACGATATATGACGTATGAGTATTAGGACGTAAAGACTTAATTACGACTAACGACAAACCGACATACGTTAAACTAAGTGATACGTAGTACGTATGACTAGTAGGCCTACAACTACGTGATAGGCTACGACTATAAGATGTACGATGCTTAGCCTAAATACTTGACTTAGGCCTATACGACGAACGCTGACATGACAGAGTCTGGTTCCAGTTTTACGCAACTGAACCCAAATTCTACGAATTCCCAGGGCTGTATTCGTCAGGAGGGTTACGATGGTTTATCCCCTACACGAAGTGGCTGACCCCCTTCGTGAAGTCCAAACACTGCAGTTCACAGTGGGTGGGTCGATTATATGCGATGGATGCGTACATACCATGTATTGTAACTAACAGCTTAGTTTTTGTCCGACAGCTCGGGTGCCTCTGACCATGATCACTCTATTAAAATATGACAAAATACGACAAGGACAGCGCTGCGAATTACGGTGTACGTTGCTGATTCCACGGAGCCGCGTAATTTCGGGGTCTGCGGAAAATCTTGCTTGGGCCGTGTTACAAATATGACGACGCATGACGAAAATGAGCGATCGCTGAATTACGAAAACGAAGATGAGATGCCGGTGATCGAAGACTGAAGACGCTGTCAGTCCCCCAGATTTTCTGTCGAGCTTACGCCAGTGGGCTTTACAGCTGCGCCAAAGCTGATCGAGTGGGAACGGGGCGTTATTTCCGTACGGGTTGATTTGCTAAAGACGGATGGCAAGGAGCCAAGTGGACGGCCGAGTTGGACCGATGGCCCTGATTGGGCTCATTTATCTTCGGTCCCACTTCAAACAACCAACATTGCGTCTCGTCGACGTGGAACATGCGTGCGTTGCTGCTGCTGCTGTAACAGTAGCCGGCCGGTCGGTCTGTGAAGTTACAGGAGGCAGGACAGGTCTGATCTGTGGATATTATGGTAGCCATATACTTATGCGTGGGTCCATATCTGATCGGAGACGCCCGTTCGGAGACGCCCGTTGCCTGATACAGAGGCAGACATGTAGTAACAGTTGCTAGTATTACATCTCCAGTCGTTGGTTTGACGTCATCGGTGATCGTGTTTCGTTGCTAACGGCAACACCGTGCCACGCGTCTTGATTCATATGAGGTCCCAGTCGATCAGTGGCGTAGACTCGTAGTTATATATAGCTGTCACAACTTCTACCCAGACTTTCAAAGGCCACTTTTTCAAAACGTGGAAATACGAGTTTTTGTGTTTTTAGGAGGTGGCAGTGGCGTATTCAAGGGGGTGGGAAGGGTGCAATCTGCCATGCCCCCTTCGGTGCTGACGAATTTTTGTAGGCTATCCTAATGCAATATGCAATACATAGCAAAATAGCATCATGTAACTACACCTACAGCTAAACTGAGTTCAGAAGCGTTGTCGCGATCGTACATTGTTAAACTGTGCCTTTCTAAATTCCCTTACTTACTTACTTGCTTACTATGTTCCCAGATTCCCTAATCGGCTCAAGAGAATAGGTTACCTCTTCTCCATTACTCACCCGAAACGTTTTCTTCCGGTTACCTTTGCCGTCGCTTAGCGAGCGGAGAAGGTATTGTGTCGCTCGGCATCCGTCTGTCACACTGTCACGCTGTGTGTGTGTCCGCCGCATTAGTCTCGACAGCGACACTCATGGCACTGAGTGGCCTATAATGTGCTGATGTGCCGTTAAGCAACTACTCACTCACTCACTCACTCGGCAGCGAAGGTAATGTGATGTATCCAGTGCTCTCTAGTTACTGTGTGTCACGCCCCGAGCTGCTCTCCAGAAAACGTGGCAATAGCAGACCAAACGTGCACAGACTTAACGGAACGTGAAGGCGGTAGGTGAGCTGGTACTAAGGCAACACGACTAGTTACAAATTCGTCGTCCAACACGTCAAATAGCACAGCCTACTACCGTTAATTGGCACACAATCATTATAATCGCCCTCTGTGTAATAGAGAGCGACCATTATATATTTTGCGTCGTTTTTTTTATTTTCTCCAAACACTCGATCTCTGCCGTCTCTGCAGTCTGCACCGTCGTCGTCGTCGTCGTCGTCACAGCATAGCCAGCTCGGGCCGTTGCGTCGCTTCATCATGCCCTCGCAGTACAGCTTGTCTCCAGAGATTGGCGAGGACCAGACCAGTGTCGTGACGAAGCTGGTCTGTCCAACGAGCACGAGAGCGACCAGGTCGACGTCTCCAGTGCCAACCAAGTGAACGACCAGATCGTCCAGATGACAGCAACTTCACAGCGAAGGGCGTCATGTGCAAATAATACGCACGGGAAAATCGTTAAGGTTTACAGCTTGACGAAGTGAATTTTTTCTGAATTTTCGAAAATTAAACATAAAAGATTTAATACTTCTTGTAGTGCAGTGTTGTGCATCGTGTTGAAAATATGTGCTGTGGAATTCATGCTTTCGTGACTGAATTCGGCACGATTGTGTGGACTGTGAACTGCTGTTCCGTGTACCAAATCTTGCATAATAATTGAATGAAATGTGCTGAAAAACGCCGTTACTATTAGTAACTAGTTAATCAAGTTTCTAAGGAAATTTTTGACAATCTAAAGAAATATTGATGAGCTCAAAAGGAAATTGCTGCGGAGCTATGTGAGAACCCTGCGCTGATATTCACTCGCTGTGTTTTCCAAACTTGTTAGGAGGCGGGACTTACAGTAAGGAAGAACGGCTGTCAGTAAAATGTGACCATAACACAAGTTTGCGTGTTTGAACACAAATTTGGCTATGACTCGGCCTGTATAGGAGATATGTCCCAGATTCTTGTACCAAACTGGGAGTTGTCGAGGTCGGCCAGTTTCACGGTATCATTCACATTGACCCCCAACCGACCCCTGTTGTCACGGTAACCAGATTTTCGCACGTTGCCACAAAAGCTCGGCGTCTGTAAAACAGCGAAGGGCGACCATCACGCTGCGCTCTGCCACGCTTTCTGGTTGTAATATTTAAACGATGTTTGCTATGTTATGTTGAATATTCTATGTGCAATTGTAGGCACTGGCACAAGAACTGACAATGACACCACTTAGTGAGGTGAAACAGAATATTTAATTCGAGAAACGCCAGAGAAAGCCAGACCGAGTTTATTGAATAACAAAAGCAGATGCTAAGAAAAAATCGTTTTTCTGCACATTTAAGTGACAAGACAACACAATAGATTGCCAAGACCGTGGCTTGCTTTTTTGGCCATCCTGTATAGCTGCAAGTGGTGTAAGTGAATACAGTTTGAGACAGTATCAAGCTGAACCAAACTGAACAGATAATTGTGGATTTGTATTCGTTCAGAAAATAACGCCGCTGCACCAGTCGACGAGTTCTGCCTTCCGCAGCGCGTAAAAACTTTAACGCGCGCAGGCGGCGGCGCCGGCGACTGAAATCCGAAAATAAAATAACGAGGAAGATTGATGCGAATTAAACGATTGAGTTTAATTCGGTCGGCCGTGGCGTGCTGATTTTCGCGGTTGGCGTCCGACGGACCCGTGTCAAGGTCACGGGCTGCTGCTGCTGCTGCTGCGATGCGACGTCGAGTCGTCGAGGCCTGATGCTGGATGGCGTCTGGCTGGATGCGGAGGAGACCGGCTCGGCCGGCGCTCAGTCTGGCGTGCGTGATCGGTCGACGCCGGGTATCAGCTTCCACGCATGCTGCACCGTTTTCTCCTGCCTCCTTCCATTCACGTCACATCCGCCGCAGCCGCCCGAATTCGATTATCTTCGGCGACGGTCGGCGTCCGCGGGGAGCGATCGGTGACTACGCCGGTGGCATGGCCGGGCGAGCGGTCCCGCGACGGAGCCCGGCTTTGTTCTGTCGGTCTACCGACCGTGTGCCGTCAGGACGGGCACCTTCGCGATCGTCCCGCCGCAAGTCGAGCATTGTCGGTCGGTAGCAACGTGCGCTCTACAAGCAGCCGGCGCGGTCATTACATCACGTAATTCTGTGTGTGTGTTGCGGCGCTGTGCGGACGAACAAGAAAGCGCCGGCGGATCGGCGTTGCAACATTCTTCAAGTGTTGTCGTCATGACCTGCGCCGGACCTCTAGAACAGCTCGACCTTTCGTCATTGCCAGCTTGCAGTCTTCGCAACAGCCGGCCATCAATAGTACCTGCTGAACAGATCGGTCACTGCCGCAACGAATGCTTTGCCCGTATTATCGACACCGCTTTTCCACTGCGTGTTATTATGAACAGAAACGTCTTATTCATTTTTATTAAACCATAATGCACTTTCTCCGGTAGATGATAATGTGTGGTTACAGTATATCGACTGCCAAGCTGATTCTACGTTTCACGATGTCCTGGCGGTTGTTATCTTCGGACTTTTGTTAACTGTCCAGACAAAACTATCGACAGATTCAACTCTGTTGACATCGATCTGCAGACTGGATGGGCTGGGGCCTCACCCCAGATTCTGTAACTTTGTCTTGGCCCACGAAGTCCGAAAGTGGCAGCTGAAAAGCTGTGTATAGACGTGGTCTCCGCACCAATTTTCTGGAAACTTGGCCACACGACGTTCATCGCCCCCCTTTACATTTGCTTTGGTGCCCCGAAAAGAAATTATGGACAAAAGCACCATTTTCCGCCATTTTTCGGACAATCCATCAACATATCAATATCATTACCTAGTGCTAAGAAATGTTACAATTTTAAAACAGCGTATAACGCCAATCACACTGCTTACTTTAACAACCGCGAACATCACACAGGCACTCCGCACCTAATAAAATGATGATGATGATGATGATGATGATGATGATGATTATAGTCGCTACTCATGTCTAGATGATGAGCGACTGTCTGTCAAAATGTCAGAAAATATTCTATAAAGTCACTCAAATAATAACCTCTGACACAACATTAACATCAGGCAACACATGCCTACAGTGAATAATTACACTACATCATGATATTAATATAACCTACACATTTAACAGTCATCTAATGGAATAATCAGCAACAATAGCATTATACACACATAAACACACGATGTGCTAAGAGAACATACAAATCAAACCTGACGCTTAATATGTGCGAAAACAATATCCATAATTTTCACATTACTCAGAAAATTTTGAACCGTAGCAGTTACATCTAACTGCCTGCAGGCCGATAAAACCTTTTCACACAAGCTACTAGGCCTATATATGTGGACAAAGTAACAAAAAGTGCTCCACAGTTTCCACAGAAGACTTACAATATGAACATTTATCAGTATAAGCACGATTTATCAATGCAAGATATTCATTGACAAAACATTTTTTACCAAAACGAAGTCTGGTCAAAGTGACCTCTTTTTTACCCGCGCGACGCTATGCTAGCGCGGGTCTTTGCGACAGCGACGTGTCTGTCTGTCTGTCTGTCTGTCCGTCCGTCACACGCCGGTATTGTGCCTAG
>Ga0209679_1000618_pt1 | contig 13227 bp, 9 predicted proteins | sample WorMetHEROISLAND_4_FD_187408 | JGI IMG/M metagenome (GOLD analysis project Ga0209679, IMG submission 187408) | Marine gutless worms symbiont microbial communities from Max Planck institute for Marine Microbiology, Germany - Olavius sp. 2 HERON... ...
CGAATTTTACGATATACATGTATATATGCTTAGTCATCATGAACATGATGTGGACTGTGGAAACTGGAGACACTGGCTTTAATAATACTATTCATTTAGTTGAACTACAATAAATTAGACTAGGCCTACTTAGTGATGTAAAATGTGATAAAATGTTTTGGCGTGAAATATTTCATGAAATATTTCGTGAATTTCGTGAAATATTTCTGAAATATTTCAAAAATTTCAGTACAACAACCATGGGAAAATTTAAGTTATAATTCAAAGCAACGTTAAAATACTGTCATATTAAGAATACAAAATGCTAGGGCTATATAGCACATTTCCATTAGTGAACAAGAAATATTTTAGATTGTGACCAATCTAATTACTCTTCCCGCATTATTTTTCCTGTATTCCTCCAGAGCTGCTCTGTAATTCATGAAAGTGGATCAGATAACTCATTCCAGAGATATGGTGATTCGAAATTTTCCAAGATGGCGGGCGGCCGAATCTTGGATTTGGTCCAACCGGAAGTAGGTCCATTCGATCTGCTGTCCCCGAAAACCCTCCCCTAGGATCAAACACGAAGTCGATCGGACGACCCGTTGCCGAGATATGTCCGTTCGAAGTTTTCCAAAATGTGAGGTCGGTCGGTCGGTTGTTGGTCGGTCGGTCGTCGGTCCTCAATAATATTGTTCTCATGTACTCCTCTTCGCTATGTTAGGAACGTAGCGCGCGATGAGTAAAAATAGCAGAGATTATTTAGATAGCCTAACCCAAAGTGCCAACATCTCAAGAAACGTCTTGGTCTCGGCCTCTCAACGTCTCGGTCTCGATCTCGTCTCGGACCCAAAACTTGAAGGTCTCGGTCTCGGACCCCAAGGTCTCGTTTACATCCCTGGTACTTGGTTTGACGATGCTGTCTTATGCTTGTTACAACTTAAAATGTTTACCGGTACTCATTTGTTTTGCTGGTCCAGAATCTGCATCTGAAAACTAAACTGCAATAGATGCGTTTTTATGCCTCCGCCACCATTGGTTGGTGCCGCAGGCATTATGTTTTCATGTCGTCCATCCATCAGTCCATCCGCATGCGTCCGTCTGTGATATTGTTTCTGTGATATCTATGGTTTGCATTGATGGATTTTCTCCAGACTTTTGTCGCTAATGCGTCTTGTGACATAGAGGAACTGGTTAGTTTTGGGGTCAAGGTAGCGTGAACAAATATGGTAAAAATACCATTTTTGGGAGCTGCCCAGCATACAGAGCTTTACGCCGTGCATCTTGATGCCGTGCATCACAACACAAAGTTCTCACTGTCTAATCGTAATTAATATGCGTCTTCATTATGTGGCACTGTGAATTTTTAAGGTAACGTTGGGGTGCTTGGTTGTATGATGCAGAGGGTGAGAAGCCAGTGAGAGCCGGCAATGAGCCCGGTGAGCTCGGACAGACACGGCGCAGGCTGATAGACTTTCTTCAAACGTCGGATTTCTACGAACCAGAGCGGCTTCTCGCACATTTCTCCGATAATTGTGAGTGGACTGGCAATGTTTTGAAGTATGTTGCATGAGTCTTGATAATTTCTGTGGATTCTGCCAATCAGTGTGCTTTATAGGCATTTCTTACTTTATTGTCCAATATTGTGTGCATCTGTGATCAAGGTATAGTAAGACCACTACAAGCTGACAGATGATGATGATGATGATGATGATGATGGTGATGATGATAATGATGAGGACGTTGATCAGTGAATCAAAATCTGTGGATTTATACTCAGAATTTACCATGTCACATTTTAAAAATATTAATTGTCTTGTAACGACTGTAATCATGTATGATCTGATATTGCACAGAATATCACAGTTCTGGGCGTATATTTGAAACCTTCCATGACACCCAGACCCCTATATTACTTGGATATTTGGGCAGATGTGTTTCTTCTTTTTTGCTGTTGCCTGTTTGAATCATGTTTATGCTGCTTGTTACTTCTACCGATGGAAAGAGGCTATGTTTTTACCCGTGTCTACTGTCTGTTTTCTATTTGTTTTCTGCTAGATTACTCAGAAAGTCATGATCAGATTTTGATGAATTTATATGGAGGGCGGGGCATGGTGCAGGGAACACAGACGAGTAATGTTCATGTTAAATCGTTAGTGAACTACATGCTGTCAGTGATACTTGCCGTTTTCAAGCAGACATCTGGTTAAAAGAATTTGTGATTTGTAAAATTATACTTAAATTGCTGCAGGTTTTTATGAGGAGCGAGCAATTTTGCTTGGCAAGCGTGGACAGCATGAGGAGGCATTGGCCATATATGTGCACATGCTTCATGATAACAGAATGGCTGAAGAGTGCGTTTATGTCATATGCTTTGAATACGTGTTAGAAATTATAGAAATTATTATTTAACTGATGGTGTTTATTGTCGGCTGATTTTTGAGGGGTGGAATTATGGGTCTTTTAACATGTATTATTGCAACATCATTTCAGGTAATATTGTTTGATTTGTTTTTGTATTATAACTATTTTGTGGTATCAGTTTACAGCATACTCTTTACCTCCGCCAAAGGAAGAAGGTTGTGTTTTCACCTATGTCTGTTTGTCTGTTTGTCTGCGATATTACTCAAAAAGGTTGTGAACAGTTTTGATGAAATTTTTTGTGGGGGTGATTGGTGACTAAATTTTGGTGGTGATACGGATCACAATCCGGATCCAGGAATTTTTTAAAGGATACATATCGTATTAAGTGAGTTTAATTTGCCAGTTGGCTGAACTAGTCTCAGCGGGGTTTTGTGCTGTCCCGGCACGTCTAGTTTGGAGGAAGATGTGCTTTTGTAAAACTGACTGTAACTGTGATTGTGTAGTTACTGCAATATGGTGTATGAGCCCGGCAAACCTGGAAATCAAGATGTAAGTAATCATGTGAAGTTACACACATAATCATGTGAAGTTACACACATTTACTGATCTTTGTTGTGATCACTAGTTTTGTTGAAGTAGATGGGTTAAGACGTGTTGTTAATAGCAGATTTTAGTAGTTTTTTGACCACTTTCATATCTGCGTGCTATCATTTGTTTGAAACCCATGATAAAAAGCCAGTGTCAGAATGAAGCAGAATATTTAGGGCTAAGAGCTAAACAGATTAATGACTGACATTGTGATTAGTTGTCATAACATGTAGGAATGAAAATGTATGTAACCTTTAACATTTAACTAAGAATGCATCATTAATAATTTTTCTCCATCATGATAACCGTTTTCTTCAGTCCCTTATGCTTCTCCAAACTATTCTCTGTAATATATCCCATGCTGTGTTTTGTGCATTTATGTTCCGTAAATTAGTTGCACCTTTTGCACCCCGTCCCCTTTTTGTTGTGAAACAGTTACATTGCACTTTAATCTTCACAAGACATTATCATTTTGACAATTGATTGTTTACCAAATGACATCAGTAGAAATCTCCCTTTATGCTTATATCCGGTTTAGAGAGCAATCATTATTTCTGCATCATATTTTTTACCAGGTCATCATAATTAAACGTGCTGTTTTATGCAGAACCAGTAGCTTTTTGCTGTGATATTAAAATGCACAGGTTAATACATGGCATACAGACAGTAATTAATTTCAGGGATGTAAACTTTTGGCCTAGTCTGTAATATAACAAATTAACTGATTATTGTTGAATGCCGTAATGGAAATTCCAGACTAATTGAATTAACTGTTTTGAGTTGTTACCAGTCCTATGGTAATACCAGTATGTGCTGTAATATTACAGTAATCATTTATTTGGTATTATATGTCCTTTAGTGCTTTTAAGCTGTTGATTGGGCAACAGGAAGGGTGTCTTGCTTGTAAGAGTTCTTTACAAAAATATACTTTTCGGGTCCGCCTTCATCTGGAGCAACCTAACCTCGAGTAATTCCAGAAAAACAATGCATGTGTAATATACTCAGGTGTATTTGCATCTGTTGCGGCTGTACCTCAGCACTCCGGAAAACCCGCCAGTTGTGTCTTTTGCCGAGGAAAACGACCAAAATGCCTTAGAGACTAATTTAGCGGCAGCATTCCGCCTGCTTGGTGAACAAGCCAACCGCATCGACACTGTTCAGGTATCATGTCAGCTGTCATGTACTGTAGCTGGAAAAGCCTCCATGTCATCTGTACACGATCTTTTGCACCAGAGTTACAATTCGCATGACTTAGTTGGTTTTCTGGATATTCCCGTTTTGACCATTTATTTTCCCTTAATGTCTGTGTTATGAAAAGTCTTCCATGGTGTGTATAATGTTATGATGCTTGCACGCTCTTCATCTCATTGTCAGCCAGTTTCTTTTTCTTCAGTACTTTCATGCTATTGGTTTGTCAATATGAAGGGCATTCCGATCTGTAAAACCTTAGCTGATAAGTTTCTCCATTCGAGACTCAGCCTAATCATGGAGTATGTCCAGAAAATTAAGTTGACTAAACAAACCTAAAGTAGTGATGATATTAGTGTCACTTCATTTCTTTGATAAAAGTGCTCAAAGATGATTTACTTTCAGTTCATAACAGGCTGCCATCATTTAGTTTTTATGTTTCCGCCCAACAGGGTAACAGGGTGTGACTGGAGGCATAACTGTTTTGTCCTGTTCGTCCGTGTGTCCGTGTGTGCGTACTGAAACATTGTTAACACGATATCTTGCAGAGTATTTGACACATTTTTACCAAACTTACCGTAAAACTTCTAATACAAGCCCCCGGCTTCTATTAGAACAAGTTACTTCTGCCCCCGCCTTGTATTAGAGACCCGGCTTATATTGGAGACCCGGCTTCTATTAAAACATTGTCATCTTGCCATACCAGAGTAATAAACTTTTTCTATATATAGTGGGCGCAATTGCAGTGAATTTGACTTTTAGCGTGTATACCTTTCTTTTTCGACTACCGCCTGTACCCGTATCCATTATTATTCACTTATCGCACCGGCTGTGATGTCCATAATAGCGTCATTACGTCATAAGGTGGCACCCAGCTTCAGTTGAAGACCCGGCTTATATTAGGGACCCGGCTTCTATTGGAGACCCGGCTTCTATTAAAACAACCGACTTAGACCCCCGGCTTGTATTAGAGACCCGGCTTCTATTTGAGACCCGGCTTTTATTAGAAGTTTTACGGTACATCTATCGTGCATTATGGGATAGAGATGAACGCATACCACAGTTTGGGTCAAAAGATCAGAGGTCAAGGTCACAGTGGAATAAAGTATGCTGGAAACAGCACTTTCTGGGCTTGTTAGCACGCTGTCTAGAGAAGTGTTAGTCGGATTTTCATCAAACTTACACGAATGATGTATGGGGTCACACGATAGGTCGTGAACGATTTCGATTTCAAGTATAAGCCTGCTATTAACAGTAACCAGCAATAATTTTATGTCTCCTCGTAGGTATATTCAATGAAATTCTTTGTATAAAATTTTAAGAGTTGTAGCTGTTACACAGCATTTACAATACTCGTTTATATAACACCCCCGTTAAAATTACACAACAACGGACCGATAAACGTTAACGTCAAGCGATGTCGCTGTCCATGTTCACTGTTAGTATGGAATGGTATCTCCATTGTTTTAATGACTGCTTTCAGTCGGTTAGGCATCGAACTGATAAGATTTTGAAGTGTTGACAGAGAAATTGATTTCCATGCTTTTTGGATATGGTGCTTCAATGCTTGCAGTGACTGAGGCTCGGGGTCGGCATAAACGGCTGTTGCCATAATGCTCCAAACGTTCTCAATCGGAGACAAATCTGGTGAATTAGGCGGCCAGTCCTCCAGCGGAATGTAGCGTTTAATATTTGCGTCCAGCCAGGCGATTGTAGCCTTTGATGTATGCGCACGAGCACCATCCTGCTGAAACATTCCGTCGCAGTTGCGGGAAAACAGCTTTGTTGCAGTTAACTCAGTGCTAGTCTGCATGCGGGTGACGTCACTATGTTGGCTCATATAAATCAAGTAAGTAACGAACAGTTGTGATATTTTGCACACAAGATTTCATTAAATTTCCCTAAACGCTTATAGCAGTTTAATAATTATTTGTTAGCTTTAACATAGTTAATTTGCCATTTAAAATCGTTCACGACCTATCGTGTCACCCTATATTATGGTACAGAGATGAATGCATTAAATTTTGGGGTAAAAGAGTCACAGTTCAAGGTCACAGTGGAATAACATATGTGCTGGAATCATCACAGTAAAGGCAGAAGCATACACTGCATGACATCTCATGTCAAGTTAGACTTTTTAAGCCTCCGCCGCCGGTAGGCGCCGGCGGAGGCTATATGTTTTCGGGTCGTCCGTCCGTGCCGCTGTCCGTGCGTCCATCCGTGATTCACGTGGTAGTTTTATGTTTCCGCAGTATCTGTATCTCCAGTATCTGTTGACGGATTTTCGCCAAACTTTTGTCACTGGTGCATCTTGGGACAGAAATGAACTGATTAGATTTTGGGGTCAAAAGGTCAAAGTTCAAGGTCACACCATCGTGGCGGAGGCGCACAGCACTCGACGCAACCGTCGAGTGCAACTTTTTCTAGTTAGTTGTGTTTTGCCATTATTTTTTGCTGCTGTTGGTGAAGTGGTTAACAGGGAAAATGTACTCAAGAGTGCTGTATTGTGCATAGGTGTTTTTGTTTGTCTGCTCGTAGGTGTTAAATCTGTTACCAGCTAATACCAGCGTTAGTAGTATTCTTGGTTATCTGGAAAGTGTTCTCGGCATGACGTCTTCTAGAAAATGGAACAGTGAACTTATGAAAAGTCTTCTGTATTCCGAACACCTTCAGGTAACGTCATTCTTTGTATCTTGTTGAATTTTAGTCACATTTCTTGAAGGCCTTTGGTGATACCAATGGAGCTTATTGATACTGTTGTTTCCTGTTATTCCGTTGATCTGTGTTATAATGTTATAAGTACATCTTTAAGAAGTGTGGTTGGTTAGAGTGGTGCATGGCATTGATAACCACATTGTTCTCTAGTTCCATCACTGGTCATTACAGCTGTCATCTTTCATTAGTTGTCAATATGACGTTCAGGTGAGAAGGCAAATAAGGATGGTTCTTTTTAATCACAGGTAGAATTGCAGGTAGCAGATGAGATTGTGATTCTGCAGCAAAATTTGCCATGTATGAGCGTATGATATGAGCATTCTGAGCCTTTTGTCTTTTGTTTGCAGTAGGTGAGTTTTTGTTGCAGGTTCAAGAGCAGAGAATGTTCTACCATCACATCAAGTGTGTTGTTACTGACGTTAAAGTCTGTCGAGTCTGCAAGAAGAAAATTGGAAACAGGTTAGAATCATATGTATCATATGTGCATCAAAGTAACACATGGAGTATGATTGATGATGATGATGATGATGATGATGATGATGATGATGATGATGATGATGATGATGATGATGATGATGATGATGATGATGGTGATGATGGTGATGGCAATGGCCTAGTTTCTGCCATTATGCTCCTGATTTGCTCACAACATAGATTGTTTGATTGACGGATTGATCGATCAGTTGATTGATCGATTGATTTTTGGTTAACAGTGATAACAGTAATAATAGATTAAGACTGTATATGAATACGACGATTTTGCTGATGGGAAGGATTATGCTTCTCTGAAGAGGGAGGCTGAGGACAGATCAGTGTGGAGAGTAAGACAGTAAAGATGGTAGTCAAGGACCCACTTTCAGCAGACAACCAAAGGAGGATGAATTAAGGAGGTGCGTGATGTTAAACCTAAGTTTAGACCAAAGAGAAGTAGGAAGATCGACGATAAACATGACACAAGTTTGCACCTAAATATTGAAAATCAGTGAATATAGAAGCTTAACGAAGGGTAATTATATGAGCTCATTGTCATCATAGTTGTCATTGTCGACATATTAACACTTCCGACTGCTCTCACTTCTTTGTGACTGATGCTTGGGCAGGTGGAAGGCTATCCATTCTGCATATAGCATCCCGCTTATTTAATCTTCTGTGAAATCTTTGAGGACCTTAGGAAGCTTAGGCTGGTTTAGCAACAATCAAAAGTAATAGTGTTGGCAGTGAGTGAGGTCAAGTTGCGCTAAGCATAAAGTCTTAGACTAAATGCTTAGCTGAACTCTAAAGTTCTGACTTAACTCGGAGCTCAGATTAGACTTTACTCTTAGACTTTAGTCTTAGCGGTAAACTGTGTTGTTATTGTGGACAGTGTTAATTTAAGACAGTTAAGACCAAACTGTTTAGTCTTAGACCGAAGTTAAGCACTAAGACTTAAGACCAAAGTGCATTACGTTATCATTGGGAATTCGCAGCAAATTGCTGCCGAGTTCAACTTAACTTTGGTCTTAGCAGTTTTCTTGACTTAAGTCACGAATAAGACAAAAGTCTAAGACCAAAATTCGGTCTAAGAGGTCAAGTTCAGTCTTAAGTTGGGTCTTAGACCAAACTTGGGTCTTTTGTCTTAGACTCTTCGCTTAGCAGAACTTGATCTCATCCAGTGACGGTGGTACTAGTGGTAATAGCTGTAACATGTATTTAGCAACATTGTTATGCATTGTTGTGTAGCCATTTGGGTGACGTTTGCATTACTCTTCGTTAGTTGCTTGCATCATCCATTTGCTGTTGCAGTGCCTTTGCACGTTATCCAAATGGTGTTATCGTTCATTATTACTGCTGCAAAGATGAAACCGTCTGTCCTCCCGAATAACGTTACACATACATCGATTGCAAGTGAGCAATGCAACTCCGGTGTCAAGATCTGCAGACTGGTATATGGCAGTGGCAGGTAATGTGACAGCGTCGGGAAAGCAGCTGCTATATACAACCACCACTGCCATAGATTAAATAGAATTAAAACTGTTTTGTGATTGATGCATCGACCGACAGCGACTGTATTGTCGAGCGTCTGTTAGTTGTTGTTAATGAGTTGCGTTAGATTGCAAAATGTAGAAGGTATTTTTACAGCATCGCTGTTGATTGCCATTGCATTTTGTAGCGATGCCCTAATCAGTATTTCTGTAAGTAAGAGAAATTGGCTGAATTCACTAAAATGAGATCATGTAGCAATGGTATTTCAGCCCATTGTCTGCCAGAATAGAGGCCCGTCAGTGTTATGATATTGTCTTATAAGATGCTGTGATATGGTGCATAGTTACTTTGTTACTGCGCTGTTGAATAGCATACTTATTTCACTAAACCGACTCGTCGTACGTTGCTGCGTCTGTAATTGTAATCATTGTACTGCTGACACGCTACATACAACAAAAGATATTCACGTCTTTTTGTCTGTTCTTTCAGCTTTTTGCCAGTAATTATAGAGAACAAAGTTTGTTTTTGTATGCAAGACGCAATGTGATCTCAGAGATTTGCTGTAAAGGCAAAGATGGCTTTGTGTCTCTGATGTTAATGTTATCATGTTAAGCAAATGTCTGCGTGAGTGGATCCTTCCACTGTTCTACGCGCTGTATAGAGATGCACTAGATTTCGGTCCTGGCTCTGACAGCTCCCGGCATCCGTCCATTTCTGGCAGATCTGAGCTCTGGCAAATTTTTTACCAGTTTTTCCAGATTTGCTAACTGCAGTGCACGTCGACTGTACATCTAAAAGTGATGAAACTAGTTTTGGCTTGTAAGCGTTTTGCAGTCTCAATGATAATGGATTGAGTATAAGAACGTTAACAGAAATGAACTGCTCTATTGCTGTAAAAGCTGGTCCAGTCCTGCCAAACAGTGATGCTAAGAGAGTGATAGTTATACATTTGGTAATACTATTCGTCCAAGTGTGTGAAAATGAAATTTTCTCCCAAATTCGGCCCTACCCTGGCCAGATTTGAAGATATAAGTTCCACCACATAATTGAGATCTAGTATGTCCCTAGTGCTGTATGATGTATTTAAACTCTGGTTAGCATTTCATTTCAGCACTTCTGTAGCTTCGATTATTATTATTGTTATTATTATTATTATTATTTTGTCGTTGAGTTCAGTACAGTCTTTGCTTGCTGATAACTGTAATATAACTTTACGATGCACTCTGCACCATGACGGCTTGTGTGTCAACTTTGTTCGTGATGTTACCGTGAGATGCAAATTGTGTTTATTGTTTTCTTCACTTGACAACTTATTATTCTTGGTAGCATTCCATTTGCTGAAATGTACCCGTGTTATTTCCAGCAGGCATGCGACATGTATGCGAAGATTGGTGTCTGTGACTATCAGGAAAGAGGAATCAATGCATTTTAAATAGTAGTAATAATGGCAACGTGCTGCTGGTATCTGCAGTACATGTTCAGTGATATACTGATGTAGGTTGCAGTTTTGGATTGCGCGGTGTTCCTAATATTTCAGTGCTCTTTGGATCGTTGCAGTCTTTGCTTTGCTTACTTTGTAAATGCTACTCGTTTATTCAGCTAGTCATCAGAGTTGTACATACTGCATGTTGCTTGTGTAATTTTACCGATGTATAGATAAACAAATGTAATAATAATTTGGGTACGTTATTTCTGGAATCTTGTGAAAAATTCCTGATAAATGAGTTGTTTTGTATTGGTTTATTAGATTACTGTAAGTACACATTTTGTGACCTCAGATGCTGCTTTGCTTTATATTAGACTTGATGATCTATTTTCTGGCTGGATGTGTAAGACGACTACTGGTTCTAGTTTGGTTTTCTAGGTTTAGTTTTCTCGATTTTGGTTAAAACGCATCAGCCAAGAGATTGCTGGAAAGACCTCAGGGCCTACATTTTTGATAGTTCTTAGGAAAATCCTAGGAAGATTTCACATACATTTATGAAGTAATGCTTTACTTACTCATTTGCAATGTAACAGCAAAGTAAATAGTAAATATTATATGATTACGACTACAGAAAATGTTTACAATATTCTACTTTAGTTATTATTTCACAAGTTTATTTCCTAAGTCACGGTTGATGCTTTCTTAAATATTTTCCTATGTTTCGTAAGATTCGTTCTTAAGATTTTATCAAGATGTGAAATCTTCCCAAGATTTTTTTAAAGAATTTGGGCCCAGGAGACAAGGACGCCTCTATTAGTTGAGATCTGCACAAAATCCAAGTTGAGGAGACATGGTTTAATAGTCTTTTTATATTTGGATTTATATAGTGATAAATAACTTATCTCTAACTCTTATCAGCTTATTGTCCTATAGCCACAGTAATCAGACTGATTTGAAAGTCCTGTTAAATGCCAGCTAACCACTGATCAACTCTTATTTTTTGCCTCTCATTTTCATTGCTTAAAATAACATTCCACAGTGTTAGTATGCTAAAGTATTTGGTCGTATTCTCTGGTTGTATTGTAATTGATTGGTTACATGACGGCAATGACTGATTAATTATATATATTGTCCTAACGCTCTAGAATCTGAATGATGTGATGCAGAGTGCATGCCTTGCCAAATCTAATATACTTTGCGTGTTAAACTGGTACACAATATTGAAATCAGGCTCATCACTAAAGGTCGGCAAAATGTGCTTAGACCTGGAAAGTAACGGTACAATATGGAAATTGTTTTTATGTATTTGCTTGGTATCACTGCTTGGTAAAATTTTCCTGGTACCATGATCCAGATAATCCCAAATGTACTTGTTATAGTCGTGGTGTAACTCTTTCAAAAATGTCATCATGAAATTTACACAACTTTCTGTGGTATGTGACAAAATTTGCTGATAGTCAGACAGACCAACAAACGGAGCAAGGCAAACACATATCCTCCCAGACAGAGGTAATGAAAAGAGTTGTTGCTGGAAGTCTGATGATTAGTGATGCGGTTGGTGTCCTGTGACAGTGAATATCATATGTGTCATTTGCTGTCTGTATACCAGTATGAACTTCAGATAGTCGAGCAGTTAACAGTAGGTATAGAACTATGTGAATTTGATACTTGTCTAATATTGTAACTACTTGTTTGTTGCTGTCTTCTGTGGTTTTTCATTGCAGTACGTGGCTTTGTTCCTGACTATAGTTTTCAATACGCATTTTTGACCACAGTGCTCTGCTTGTATTTACTGATTGCTGTCTTGAACTATGTCTGTTGCGGTTACAATAATATATTAAATATGGTCTTGAGTAGTCTCATTATCAGGTTGTTAACCGATCTGAAAACAAGTACCCCGAAAATTGAGTCTTGAAATCGAATTGAGTTTGTTCTGACAGCCTGAGAGCAAGTGAAATTTGAGTGGTCTTGAAGTGCGAGACCTGGAGATTGGACCTACTGAAGTGTGATGTTATCTACTCTGATATTTCCTTTCAGGGCATGTAACATGTTTGACATGCAACTGTTTATATAGTTTTTCTTTAGTATTGTACATGCCAGATTTTGGTTCTCACCAGCTTTCTATAACTACCTTCGCTGCTGCTTAGCCAGCAAAGGTATTGTGATGCTCGGCGTCACGCTGTCACGCTGTGTGTGTGTCCGCCGCATTAATCTCGGTGACGAAGGCAAATGCGCTGTATCCAGTTCTCTCTAGCTTCCAGATGTGTGTTTAAATACAGACTAATTAATTAGTTATTCCATGCTCTTCACATCAGTCTCAAGGTATGTACTTTGATGAACTTTTTTGTAGAGAATGTTTTCTTTTCTTAACTGCATCATTTGGTTATTGTCAAGCTACAGTCATTTGAATTATACCAACCACTTTTCACAGACAGTGGTTAGTGGGGTGGAGGTGATAAATTAAAACAGTTTCAAGAACGTGACTACATTCTTCGTAAGTATTTTTCTTGATCAAAGTTATTCCCATATGGAACAGTCTTGCTGACTCTGTCATTAAAGTTACGTTGTTTATTTGTGGACACCTCCCAGTAGTGCTGCAAGTTTCGATCATTTTACTATTTTAGGGATCAATTAATCGACGCAAGTAATCGATTATAATGGATTAATCGAATCAGTAAGTGGGTAAGTAAATACCTGTCACTGACGGCATTATAAAGTTCGTTCTCAGGCTCAGCCTTTCCTTAGCTTAATCTAACTTACTGATTATAACATAACATAACATAAACGACAACTATGGGCAAAGCCAAAGACTTCTAAGCCCACATCATAATAGTAAATTAATAGTGTAACAAAAATCTTAAATATCTTAACTAGAGAACTAAACTTCTGCTTCCGGTTCCAGTTATTTCTACTTGCCAATTATATTTAAGTTCCTGTGTGTGCCAGAATTTATCGAGTCTATTTTTAAAAGAGTTGACAGAGGGTGCAGAAACAATATCTTC
>Ga0209679_1000619_pt1 | contig 13219 bp, 10 predicted proteins | sample WorMetHEROISLAND_4_FD_187408 | JGI IMG/M metagenome (GOLD analysis project Ga0209679, IMG submission 187408) | Marine gutless worms symbiont microbial communities from Max Planck institute for Marine Microbiology, Germany - Olavius sp. 2 HERON... ...
CTGCATAAAAAATCCTTGTTGTAATGTACAGCTTAGTTATTTTTCTGTGACAAATTCAGTACATGGTCTGGGTGCCCCGAAAACAAGAAGTTGAAGTTTAATGCAGGGTACGTATATGCAGTCAAACGTCTGAGCAACATTGCAGGCCATATGAAGCTCACCAAACAAGTCTGAACAGTTGTTCCATTGCATGGACCTGTGCATACAATTCAGAACAACTCCAACTGAGCAGGCACTGCCATATCGCTTCTTGCTGGCAAACACGTCTTCTGTCTGACATGAGTAAGAATGTTCATACATGTTTTGGTCTTCAACTTTTTTCGGAATCTCTTGACATTTTCTACAAATGCCACATTTTTGTGCCACCCATCCAGACAATTAACACACAAGTGTTTCTTCTGATTCAATGAACAGCTCAACAGATGGAATATCAAAACGAACAATTTCTTGTGATGTGGAACAGAAAACAGCATCACTCCTGCTGACATCAGCTAAACAGTTATTATCACTTTCTGTCTCTACAGATACACAGTGGGTCTTGGCTGAAACTAGGTCCACATGACTGACGAGCACAAAGTCATCATTGGGTGTGCAGTTTTTGGCCAGACGAAGAACTGTCCAAACTCGTCAAGGCATCAGACTCGCGAAATGCATAGGAAAACTGTTCCCTGTTAGGATTTTCATGCGAACCTTGCTTACTTCCAGCAAAGAAATTCTCTGTGCAGTATTGGTTGAACTTAGCTGTGCACACAAACTGAATCCTTTGCTCAGCAAAGCCTGACTGGTAGTGACAATGCTACTTATTGACACTTGCAGACCCCAGAGGCATTTCATAGCAGATGCAGCACGATCATTTTTCCACTTTGACTGACCTGTCCAGTCCTTTAGAGCAATCAGCTGATTCACGGCATCATTATCAGACGTGATTGCACACCAGGCTAGTTTGTCACCAAATGGTTGTGTAGAGTACAGTGTGTCTTGGCTAGCTTCAAAATGGTCCCCACTGACAAAAAATGATCTATGCAAGACTTCAGGAAGTCTGTGATCAAGATCACCATGACGGCACTTTGAGTCCTGGTAATATTTCCAGTAAATCGCTAAAACAGTTATAATTTCCAGAAAATGGCTCTAAACAGTTATATAACCAAAAAATCGTAACAGTACCACAAAAGCTGTCATGTTCACGTCTGACTATCCAGTGGCTGCAATTTGCTATGACATTTGGCCCATCAGGCACTGTAGGACCGTACAGGAAAGGGAAACGCAAAGAAACTCGATTCGGCTGCCCGAAGTGTCAGAAAAGACATGTCTGTCTGTAGTTCATCAGTCTGCTTCTAATTGCTGAATGTCGCTAAGGCGCTCCCATTCTGTATTTGTAAGGGAATTCTTTTTCAATTCCCTAAGTACTGTTAAGTTTCAAGGTGTGTTTTGGTCATCTATGACTGCCACTATTTATGGTAGGTGGGTCACCAATTCTCCGGTTAGCTCGCTAAAGGGGGTGGAGCATGGGGTCCGATAAGCGCTGAGTGCTGAGGGAATAAGATCACTGCCCGGCCCAGACGACGGTGTCACCCGGCCGGCGGACACTGGCCGGGACGCAGCAGTGTCTGATTACATAAGCGACAAAACTGTCCATTCAGCTGCACACTACATATCCAACAATATCCCGCCCCCGGGCAAGATAACGACGTCCTTGTCAGAAGAAAAATGGGTGGTTGAAAAAGGACAGGGTTAATTTTTGGAGGGGAATAAAGATGGTATGTAGTCGGCAAAAAGTCAGCGTAATGAGTGATGGCAATGGCTGTAGCTGTTGCACAGTGCCTAGAAAAATAAAGTGTGTCGACTCCACTTATCGGCCGGGCTCCGCAATGTTGACGTTCGCTAGGCGGCGCTAGCGTACGTAGCCACCCGACGTTCGCGTATACGTGCAGTGTGCTAAGGTTACATAGCCAGCGATAAAACAGTTATATTTATTATTATTTATTTTCTGCAAAGTTATTTTAGATGAAATCGAATACTTCTTGACTTTATTACAATAATGTGCTGTTGCTGACGCTTACATATCGATATTAGCATCATTACAGCGCGATCCACCGAAGCAACCGATCTAGCGACCGATCTATAGATTTTCGTAACAGATTGAGACGTTCTGTTTCTTCAGTGTTGCAGAAATAGTGTAATGTAAAAAATCGACTTAAAAAGTAAAATGTAATTATACTTTAACCGACTTTAGTGCTATTAATCTGTCTTGTGCTGCTGTTCATGTTCTCAATTCGTCATTATCATCCATACATTGTGCTGTCCCATAAAGTAACTGGTATAAAGTAGTAGTGGTAGTATAGTAGAGTTTAACGTCCCATTCGATACGATATAGATCATTTTCGGAAACGAGTAACTGCCAGGTATGATCAGTTTCGCATTTTAACTAAATTATGACCTTGATTACGTCGCAGTAGCTCCAGAGGCGTTGTGGATCCGATGATCCCTGGCCTTGAGGTGTCCTCAAGGATTTGAGTTCTTCACCTTGGGTTCAAGTCATTAACCTTGAAAGTCAAGTCTTTGTTATCAATACTGTCCAGGTGAACGGTTCAACAAACATGGACTGTGTCAGTCGACATATCTGTACGCCAAAAACTGCTGCCAGCATAGTTCAACAATACGTTTTTACGCCTTTCCAAAATCGAAAAACGTGACTTTTTACGTTCAGTTGAAGTAACATGTCAAAAACATAGCCCAAATTTGAGAATCATGACTTCGGTGAGTGTTTTGTACATGAATTAGATTATCAGATGACTACAAAATTGACAAACAGCTGTAGGCTACACAACCCAGACAGCCAGTGAGTACTATACACTGTATACAGTAATCAAATGTCAACTATCCAGTACATCCAATCAAATTTCTATTGAATTCTGGACTGCTACAAGTCTCATACAATAAAACTAGACCTATTTGTATTTTTTTCACAACCCTTTTAAAGTTTACAGAGTGAGTGGGTTTCCCCAAACACAGCAATGACTCATTTGTACAGTCAAGTTTTTTTCCCTGTAACTTTGAAGGAAAAACGAATCGTCATCCTAATCACCACAGGCCCGTAGCCAGAAAAATGCCAGTGGGGGCTCTGCCCCATCCTTCCCCTCTCCTCCCCTTCCGTCCCCCTTTCCTCCCTTTCCCTTCCTTCCCCTTTCCCTGCCCTCCGTCCCGTTCTCTCTCGTCCCTCTCGTCCCTCCCTTTTCCCTCCCCATTCCCTCCCCACCCTTCCTATTCCCTCCCTTTCCTTTTTCCTCCCTCATCCTCCTCCTCCCCTCCCCTCTCTACTTACCCTCCTCTCCCCTGTCCTCCTCTCCCCTTAGAAGTAGGCCCCTTAAATCCAGCTATGGGTCTGGGGGAGCACTGTGAGCACCCCCAGCGGGGGGAATATACACTGCACAAGGAATTACGCACAAAACACACCAAAATCTACACAATAACAATAACAATTCCGTTTCACAAAGTCCATGGCTTTCAGTTGTCTGCCACGTACAACACTCTATGTTAACTGATGACCAGGGCATATTTTAAGCGTGGAGTCCAACCAAAATGTGGAGTCCAAACGGGAAAACGTGGAGTCCAAAATTTCGAAATGTGGAGCCCAAACTCGCAGTGTGTTTTTGCTTTTGGAGTGCAATGCAGGCCTCTCTGTTATGTTAACTTGTTATGGCTGCCGTTTACAACGTTTAGTGTAAGTGTTTACACAGTTATATGCAAACAACTTCGAAAAAGTATTTTTAAAATACAAAATAAAGTAATGCAAACGAAGTATTATGCCATTATTTGCACATAGTGACACTAAACCTCAAAAAATTTCTGAATTTGACCAATAATAAAGTAAGCAACTGTACTGGTAAAATGTGGCCTCATTCCTCATCATGTCCAGTAAATCATTTTCAAAAAGTAATTTCAAAAAAAATATTTTGCAAATAGCAAAATACTCCAAAAAGAATTTTTAAAATACAAAATAAAAAAAAAATTATTTTGTTGTTCTGTTCTGTTCTGTTCTGTTCATCCCGCGTCTTGTTGGTGGGCCACACGTTGACGCCATTCTGTCCTGTCAGCCGCTAGTTCCTTGGCTTCTTCTCAGGTGATGTCCATGTTTTTCAGGTTGCGTTTCACGATGTCCGTCCAGTTTATCCTTGGTCGTCCTGGCTTCCTCTTGTATCTTTAACTCCCACTGTGTAGCTTGGTGAGGTACTCTGCAGTCCTCCTTTCGTATGGCATGTCCCAACCATCTTAGTCTTCGTTCTTTGATTATATCTTCGAGTTTCCGCAAGCCGGTGTTCTTTCTGATATCATCATTTTTCACTTTGTCCTTCAATGAAATTCCCAACAATCTGCGTTGGAATTTATCCGCCACTGCCCTGGATCCCGCTGGGGGACTTTGTCATTTGTCATTTGTCTCCGGCTTTGTCATTTGTGGAGTCCAAAAAAATTCTTAAAATATGCTCTGCTGACGACTGAATATGACACCAGTTTTGTTGTCAACTAAATGCCGCAATGAAGACAATAAGAAGCACTGCAACAACGTTAGCTATTTGCTGATTATGACTAAATCAGACATGGAGTCATAGGCAAGTGCTAAGGAGCAGGATGGTTCTGGTACCAATTCCGAAGGCAGGAGATCCTCAAGATTAACATAATTTTGATTGTTTGCGCATACCTCTTGTACGTTTGCCATCAGACGCCTGTCTGTTGACCTTTTTCGCGTGCCAATGTAATCTGGTTGAGACATAATAAACAAGAATTTCTGCTGACAACCAACTACTATGGCTGCTGCACAAAACTGATTTCAGTGGCAACATAGCATACAGACTTTCTTCCATTATAGAAGTAAACACGTCCGGTGTGATGTCTGTTAAATGTTCACAAATTACAGCGTCAACATCACAGAGACTTCGAAAGAGTACCACACTCGGAAAGTGAAGTGCACCTCTTAACTTAGTCTTAATGAGAGACATGTATGGTTCATCAGTAGCAGTGCCAGGAGACAGCTGCAGTGCTGACATGCAGTGTTCACAAGAAACCACACGCTTGCAATGACGCACAACGAAACCGGCAACATAATACACAATGTTGTCTCGTGTTGTCAGAGCTGAAGATATAGCGCTTGGTTGCACATCTATTGCATCGTCAGAACTGAAGGTCGCCAAAGACTCGATGCATTCTGCTGCATTAGCAACTGTCTGTATTCGTTTTGTCTGATGGCGGCTAGGCAGAGGCACCTGCAGTGAAGTTGTCACTCCATCCACCACATCACCACGTCGACGTGGAGGCTTGATGAGGCTGTACACTGACAGTAAACGATACAGCTTCACAAACACGGCAGCTGTCGGATGATCTTCACATCCAGCCGAGTATCGGATAGTTCCGAAGAACAACTAGCAAATAACACACATAGAGATCACAGTTAATACATACGTTAATTCACAACTCAGATATAAATGTAAAAAAACTAGATAAAGATGCACAGGGCAAGTGTTGCCCAGTGCGAAGTATCGGCCTATAATAACGTCGCCAATGAACGCACCTACTTGTAGACGCTGCGTTGCGACCTATTGGAAAGACCAGACACGGCGGTCACATAGACAGATGGCAAGTTCGCTTATATTTTCCACGAAATTCCAAATATCTCCCTTAATTGTCGACGGATTTAAAAACGGATTTCACCAAGGGATTCAGCGTATTTTTCTGGTCGTAGTGGAGGCTAAAAAAGAATTTTTCCGAAATTTTTTTCTTCAAAATTTGGATGCACTTTACCGCTCTGGTAAACCGTTTATGCTAGAGGATTCGTGCTTGGGCATGGGCACTTCTGTGGCATCTGCCCTAACTGCTGAAACCATTTTTGTAATTATAAATGTATTTCTGATGTCGATATGCCCGCGCGCCGGCGCATGGGGATAAAAATCCTAAATTTACAGGTTTTTCAATTCTGGCTACGCCCACGATAGAAATATTGCGATTTTTAGACATCAGGCATCCACAGTAAGTGAAGACACTTTAATTAAGCCAAATTATACCAGTGTGAGGCAGTCGAGGGATTCGCTACACCGTGACAGGGACAAACAACATGGCAAAAAAGTCGCGGCGGCGCTGTGCTCTGAAACCGCTTGAGCTAAAAATCTCAAAAAATTTACGGAGACGTGTTTTGTGGCACAATACTATACCTGTAAATTTGGTTTAAATCGATTAAGAATTGATGGAGATATTCGACAAAAACCGCTATAATGGACACTTGGTAATTGCAAGGTATCGCCTTAGGCCAGTACAAAAAACAAAATGCAGAAACACAGAGTGACAGACATACAGACAAACAGACCAATACCCGAGATAACAATGAACATGAACCTTCACAAACTGATTTGAATTTCACAAATATATTGAAATTCAACAGGTTAGAGTCCAATGCATTCTATTCATTACATGGCTTTGCATAATTTTTGCCTCTTCGGTACCATTAAAAAACACCATAAATTAAATTTTCCATCTTATTTTATTAAAACTGTATTAGCAATATATAATAAACATGATTTCTTAGCATTAATGAATGCAGAGGAGACTTCAATAAGTTTTAGCCCTATTGAGCCCTACAATATCCTGCATATAAAGGATTACCATCTATCTAGTGCATATCCTTGTAAAACTCATATGCTACCGTTTCACTGGCCACCTTCTGATAAATACAGTCTGTCAATCACAGATTGCAAAGCAATGCAACAACCTCAAGTGGATCCTGGCTAAAGCGAGAAGTGAGAACATATGTGAAGCCTGACTGGAGGAGAAATGTGGACAGTTCAACAGTGGACTTCAGAGTGACTCTCAGTCCTGCAGCAGTAGAAGGTGACAAGAACTTTTTGCTATCCATCACTGTCTTCTTTATGTGACTCTGCCATGAGTCGAACCATTCGATGCACTGCACGAGATACTGCAACAGTTTCACACTGGAAGTTAGTTCTTTGCCCAGTTTTGCTGCATTTATCATAGTAGCATTATTACTGCTCATGCTAATTAACGTTAACACAATTACAATTTCTGTCTAAAGCAACATTGTTATACAGTTTTAGTGAGCTAGACACTAATAACTGTAATAAATATTTATCATCCAGTTCTTACTGTTATAAGATACAGATATGTACATGTTGCAGTTGCAGTTATGCCAATCAATTACTCTAACCACACACAATTGTAATTGTTGCAGATACAATGACTATATGAGAAGACATGCATATGCTTTTACGATTACTGAAGATAGTGAATTCATTTGCTTTACTTACGCATGTCCTTTGCAATGAACTCTTCTGGCGAGTTGTAATGAACACATTTTCTTGCAATGTAGAATGAAAGTGTAATGCTACGAACAATACACATTAGTGGCAACATGAACAAATCAAAATTAAATGCAATGTACAAAATGTTAGTGGTAAGACCCGTCTTAACAAAAAAACCTGAACTTCAACAACATTAGTGTCATTAGAATAAATATGGTAACACAAAAATGTTAGTTGAATAAGAAGAAAAAGATACACAAACTTGCTGCTATCAAACTAAACCTTAATACAGTGCACTTTGTTTAATTAATATGCAATACCGTCATGTTTGCTGAGTTCATGCGCATGGCTTCCACTGGTCGCTTGGCATTCAGAATGTCAAACAATCTGTTCATCCGGCGGACAAATGAGATTGTTTCATCAGCTGTCTGCAACTGCACTGCTCCACTGTCCTTGTAGAATTGCAGGCCGTCAGCAACAGAATTACTGAACAACTATTGACACATGAATGACCATGTTGTTTATTTCACACACAAACATCACGTTTAAGACACCAGCACACTACACAGCCAACTAGACCAGTACATTGGCAGTACTGGTAACAGAACTCGCCGTTTTCTTCCTAGTGGTGACCATAAGACTATCACTAGTACTTATTGTTCCCACCCGTAAAGGGATTACCAGGCTAAGCTGGTCTGAGCAGTCGGTCAAATACGAAGATGGTGTACCCAATCTGTACAGGTCACCAATCCCATTACTAACCACACTTGACACTCAGTAACTTCGTTGAAGTGACCAATGTCTTTACCACTAGACCAAACTGCCACCAGAGTGAATATGGTGCAAAGTGGTCGACCTTAAAGTCCACCAATCTGCTGACGACAAAAAAACATTTGGTAATACTGCACAGCTTCACACTATACGTACACAAGCTACTACAGAGTCATTGGAACCAGGGTTGCAAATGAGACGTATGACGCCGAGACCGAGATGTTGGAGTGACGGTATCGAGACGCGACCGAGACGTTCGAGACCGAGACTACAACCCTGACTGGAACTGACTATATGCTCTACTGTAGACTTATGACAGTACAGTAAAGTGGACACATACATTAACTGCAACAAACTGTTTGTTACTGCTGAACACATACAGAGGTTAGTGACACTGGTCACAAACGTGTAAGAATCATTAAAGCATAAGTAAGGTACAGAAAAATTATAAAGAAATGTACTCGTCGGTGCTAAGTACTAATGAACAGAAGATGTAATTACACCACAAATTTAAATTAACATAAACTTGGCCACAACTCACCTGCACAGCTGGTTTGACATTCATCCTCTGCAAATTGTTAGGATCGACATGCACTTTTGTTAATTTTGGCACAACACGAAGTCCTCCATGACAAGAATCAAGCTGCAGCAAATCTGTGAAGTGGCTTAATAAAACTTGACCACACGGCAACTATACACACAAAAGAATACGGCAATATTTTAGTACTCCAAATCTGACACGAGTTATTGTAACTCTATTCTGAAAACCTAATAAGCCTGTAACACTTGATTTATTTAAAATAAATGACTAAATATATAGCACTTGGCTTAATAAAAGTTGACCACACAGCAACTAAACACACAAAAGAGTGTGATCCGATAATCGATATGTCAGTACTGCACATGTGAAACTAATTTTCTAGTACTCCCCATATGAAACCATTTTTCGTAATTTTTTTGTAATTTATTTACCAGTAAATGCATTCAAAATAAATGCAAAATTTTGAAGTGGCTTAATAAAACTTGACCACATGGCAACAAAGCACACAAAACAGTACGGTCCAATTCATTAGTACTCCACATCTTAAAAAGATGTCGTAACTCGATGCTGAAAAAACACGAAAGGCTTCTAACGTAAATGTATTCAAAATACATGTACATGCATGACGATTTAGGCCATACCTGAAAACACTTCCTGTTCAGCAGGTTGTTTCTAATACACTTAATGAGATGCACATAATCTGAGAAGAAATACAGTCGATTATGATCACGAGTGCCCGACATCTCAGCAACTGGATGTCGAAGTGAGTTGTTAACACTACCATGCACTCCAGTGATTCCGTACTCCTTCCACACTCCTCTATTTGTAGTTGAGCCATCACAGACAATGCCATCAACCTAAAAAAAAACTGAAAGCATGCACTGTAAGTATGACAAATCACATGCAACTGCACAACTGTCAAATTATCACAATGGTAAAATGTTACATATAAAGTACAAATGCACCCACAGATGCAAACCAACAAAACTCCACTGTAGAATGAAACACTACATTGATTGATCAAATGGTTGTGAAATTATGCCAGAAAAATGTTGTGTACAAAATTATGTAGAGAGTGAAAGAGCCAAAAACGCCAAGTCGGTTGAGTTTTAAACCACTGCCAACATTGTTTGTATCATGTCTTACATTGTTAATAAACAATGTCAGATATGATACAATTCGACTATTTTAACGTGCACATGTGTAGCTTATAATACAATCTAGTTTATAAAACACTGAGATTGACAGCTAACTCTAACAGGTAATCACAAGAAATTATACCAGCAGACCGTGAGCTTCCAGTGCAAAGACAAGTTTCAAAATGATTTTAGCTAGTGTGGCTGATGATGTCGGTCCATGCGACAAAAACATTCCAACTGTCTGCATCCAGCTCCCAAGGAAAGGTCTATATAGAAATACCAGTCCTGTATCAGCTGGAACTGATACTGCATTCTTGCTGCTGGCAAACTCACCGAGGTCAACTAACCCCTCAAATTCCATAGCTTTTACATTGAAAGTGATGCCCTGTCGCAGCTTAATTTCATCAAACATCAGTATTCCGTGGCGTTCTGATGCAGATGAAACTTTTGAACTCAGAATGGTCAACATTCCAACTTCCGCACGAATAACTTCCATGTACCTCTGAAGTGTGGCTCGCGATGGAAGTGGTAGCAAACAACCGTCACGTAAATGCTTGTATGCCTTCGGACTTTTAATGCGTAAAAGAATGCATGAAAGAATCCATTTATGGTCATATCGCATTCCTCGAGGTGACTTCACTCTCCGTTGATGCATAAAATGTTCCACTATTAACCTTTGACCATGTGGCAAGTCAGCTATCAAGCTACGCAGTTTACTTGTGCTGACTGTATTCAGTTTGGCTTTCAGATGCGCAACTAAAAGCTTGGATGTGTGTATTCGATTCCTCAACCGATGTACTGTTCGTGATCGTAATCTCCATGACTGGCGTTTTGAGCTGTGCATTTTTTTTTTGGCTGCAGACGTTTGCAATATTCGACGTAATTTACGACAACCACTGCAGCGAGTACCGTCACTTATCAAACGTGTGCAATGCTTATGTCGCCAAACTCCACAATTGTCCTTAAAACCAACTCTGCTTTTCTGCACTGACTCAACTAGGTGAGCATCCGGATTGCCAACGCATGGATTCAATTTCTCAATTTTCAACAATAAATCATGTACATCATCTTTTGTATGAATATTTACTGAAAAAGGTAACTTAACGACAGATCCTTCACAGTAGGCAATTACATCAAGTGCTTTGGAAATACTGACTGACACAGAAATATGTGCCTGATCAGAGACAACATTCAACTTGCAAAAACAAACGTAATTGTCATTGAATGTTCTGCACCATGACTCAGGGCACACTGACTTAGAGTTCTGACAGAGCTGTAAAAATGCACCTTCAACCTCTGAAACATATGTCGAAACCCCTTCAGCTCTTGACATTTTGCGCTTTTTTGCTACAGTACCAGATCTATCAATAACAGTCCTTTTCCGACTGACTGGTCTGGAAAGGTAATGTGGCAAATTAGGAAAAATGTGTGGTACGGATCCTGCAACCAGCTTTGGCCTCTCCCTCAGGAGATTACACACATCACTTTGAGTATTTCCAGCATATGCGTACTGCAAGCAGTCTGGCGAGAAATGCAATGCACACACTCTGTCCTTGTTGGACAGTGTTCTGTCTGCCCTGGGTATCGCTCTTCTCCATTTATCGAGTTCAACTGAATCGACTGGAGGCTTAAAGAGGGAGGCTTTGACATCACAGCTTGCATAGCCAGTTTTGCATCCAGGAACAAAACATTTACTCATAACTTCCGCTCACAATACTCTGAACGTGGTCATACCTAATGACACAAATGACAGCACAGTGCAATAATTGTCCGTTATAATTCACAAACTTATAATTCACTGTCGTCCAGTGTTCACTGTGTTCAGTGTTCACTATATCCGTATGTTTTGTTGGGAAGTACTTAAATTAGTAGCATTTTAAGTACGATATTTTAAATGCTTACATAGTATTCAGTACTTGTATTTAAATACTATTTCCTGTAAATACTTGTACTATAGTACTTAAAATACTTTTTAAAGTAAGAATGTTGACGCCCAGTAGCAGGTGCTGGCTGCCTGTTTAGCTTGCTGCCAGAGATGGCTGCCAAAATAACCGGGTTTTCACGCTTTAGTACAAGTTACAACTTACGTGTAACTGTCCCTAACAGTACAGTGATACATACCATATATGGAGCTGTACGTGGCGACAATGCAAGGCCGATGGGTGTCACGAAACACCGCACCGGCCGCACCGGCCCCCAAAATACGTATATTTTGAGTATTGAAAGAAGACTGTTTTCGTCGCACTTTTAGTCTGTGTGCCATCGGTCGATTCAGCTGAATAAGCAACAGTGCTCCGAGCCGCGGCCGCAAACCGCACCAGCGAAAGCGACCGGCCGTCGACAGGAGTACTACCACGACTTCGAAGTGCCGTTTGCTCAAAATATACTTATGTTGGGGACCGGTGCGGACGGTGCGGCCGGTGCGGTGTTTCGTGACACCGCAAGGCCGATAGGTATGAGGTGACTGGTGACTGACAGGTCCTAATTGAAATACGAGATATTTCATCTCCCAGGTAACTTCTTTCCGGGAAGCGGAAGATTGGGGATGAATTACAGGAGCTCCAGTAAAATACGGGATATCTGGCAACCCTAGCTCTAGTGATAACTGTCATGCAGGGTACTAATGGTAGTATCTACAGTTAGGGACAGAATTACGGTTTGGATGTTGCTTGCAACCCTAACATTAAACGTAAAACTGATCCTGACTGTCCCATTTAGACTAGTAATATGGTGCCTCATCTTGACTCTAGTTGATTGGTGTGAATATCCATCAGTACTGCACACAGTTAGGATCATGCCGCATTTTACCGGTTACCCCCGGCCGCTGCTTTAGTACTACCTCTTCAGAGTTAGGTTTCTAATTTAAGCGAAATGGCCTCCAAAACTTACGGTCCATTCTCATCTGGCCTATTATACGCGAATATAAAGGTGATAAAATATCAACTAAATAACTATGCCTATAATTAATTTCGTTACCGGCATCCGTTACTCGGCCGGCGCAGTTTGTGCACAAATAGCACAAATAGCACATAAAGGACATAGTTACAAATAATGATCCATACATCAACTATATTTCTACTACAAGCGCCTACAATTAAACGTGATAAATTACACCTCAGCACACTTTAAACATAATTTCACAACATAAAACACATACAACAACTATATACTTCCAGCATAAGCTAGGATGCCAACCGCGACTAGCGACGCCTTGCGGAGTCAACATAACGTAAGTCAGTTTATAAAACATAACCCATAGAGAGTTGACACACTTTATTTTTCTAGGCACTGTGCCCTGGACGCAGGCCCGTCTGCGGACCGTCGGGTGCAAGTTTGGTGGCGATCGAGTCACGTTTGTGGTAGAAGAAGCGATTTTAGTGCAGGCAGACAAGTGCCCGTATCACATGACCTTTGACCTTGACCTTGACCTTGAGCAGACCCTGGATGCAGGCCCACCGGGGGACCAT
>Ga0209679_1000620_pt1 | contig 13200 bp, 8 predicted proteins | sample WorMetHEROISLAND_4_FD_187408 | JGI IMG/M metagenome (GOLD analysis project Ga0209679, IMG submission 187408) | Marine gutless worms symbiont microbial communities from Max Planck institute for Marine Microbiology, Germany - Olavius sp. 2 HERON... ...
CCACTGGACTGTTTATCAGATTTTTCCCGCTTGGCAACTTTTCTTTCAGTTCTTTTATTTGTTAATTTTCTGTTTGGTTTCATGCAGTTGACTAACCTGGATTCCCCCTGAGTTTCTAAGCAAACATTAAACTGATTTTTTTAACTAATAGTGTTCTTTGTAGTCAGTACTCATACTGTACTGAACGAACGTTTGTGCGTAGGCTACTACTGTAGTACGATTATTGGACGTGCAGCTATTGAGGCTGAAGCTCTGCACACTTGCCACATTAGCTCTTGCCCTCCCACTGCACATGCTCATGCAATGCCCTCTTACACAGATGGATAGATGCAGATGGACACAGTTAATCCCTCGTTGGGCTGGTATACTCCAAGCAGTATAATCTGTCTTGTTATGAATTTGTACTGCAGCAAGCAGAGACACAGTGGATTGTGGCGTTCTGTGTCGTCGGGTAATTTGCTGCCAGAGTGTGAGTTACTGCTGATGAAGAGATCTCTGCTGTGTGATGCAACCCATATACCAACACTCACCGCTGCTGATTTACCTATCAGTACGTCCTCTATTAAAGGTATGCAGTTGCATGATTGGTTTTCTTGTGTTACGTAGTTATATATGGTTATGTTGTTTAAACCTTTGATGTTACAGAGCAATATGATGTTTAGCACACTTGAAGGGTGGGTTGTGATATATAGTACAGCAGATCTGAGTAGTGGATCACTTTCCCAGTCTCCCTTCATTTCAGGGATGTAAACGAGACCTTGGGGTCCGAGACCGAGACATTTGATTTTCAGTCCGAGACGAGAACGAGAGCTTCCCACACTTTGCCGAGACCAAGACGAGACCGAGACGTTGAGAGGCCAAGACCGAGACGTTTTTCGAGACGTTGGCACTTTGGGTTACGGTACCTTAAATAACCTCTTAATATTTTTCACTAATGAAAATGTTCTAGCATTTTGTATTCTTAATATGACCAGTATTGCTTTGAATTATAACTTAAGTTTTCCCGTGGTTGTTTTTTATGTAGTAGGCCTAGTTTAATTTATTGTTCAACTAAACTAGTTCAACTAAATGAATAATATTATTAAAGTCAGTGTCTCCAGTCTGCACAGTCTGCACAGTCCACATCATGTTCATCATGACTAAGCATACATGTATATCTTAAAGTTCTTAACTCTTAAGACAAAAAGTTACCATCTAACACTGTTAGCGAACTTAGCATACTGTTCGTCATCAACACCATCTGCCATCTGGTTTAATGACGTTTCGTTTGCTACTCTGTGCAGAGCTGACAATGGGTCACATTTTGTGACCCATGACCCGTCATGCAACTGACCCATGACCCATCGCTACTGCCTTTTGTCTGCATACTTGTATAATTATGTTTCACTGACTCGTACACTACACATAATTTTAAATTGAGCAATTCTTTGCCAACAACACATTAACGTGTTCTTATAAAGCAAAAACTAAAATAAAGAAAAAATGCCATGAGTCATCACTATCCCACAGCACATCAGTCAATTAGCTTATCTTTAGTCCGTCCAGAACAATAGAAATTGCTTCAACAGTTTCTGGATGCATATTAATCATGGGTCAATGGGTCACGGGTGACCCATCCCGATTTGTTGACCCCCTTAGCACATGACCCACGACCCAGTGACCCTTTATCTGCTCTTACTCTGCGATCGCATGCTTTGGCAAGAGAATTCGGGGCGTCCATCCCCCAAAGAGTAGGACCAGGACACAAACATCTAAAATTTCTCACAGAAATCGGGGAAAAGAATTAATAAGCGCATAAATTTGATGAAAATAGGTACGATGTTCGTTCCCCTGTTTTCGCAGGACATCCCTATGGAATGGACGCCCGAAAGTGAGATGATTTTCATTTTTCAGAAAGTCAAGCCAACCTGAAACCAACGAGATCTGTCATCCGTTTATATGGCTGCATGCTTGTTGCACTTAAGAAACAATCTTTGCCAGCCTGCTTGGTGACAGACGAGATATGGTTGGTCTCACTATAAGGCCTGACTGGCTGAAGACTCTCTCACTGGCTGCCGAACTGCATGGTGCAGAGAAGAGCTGCAAAGCAAGCGGTTGCAGAGTTGCAAGTGAATCATCATTAAACAAATGCAGTCCAACTAAACTACTGTTCAGGAAGCGGTTGAACTCCCTAGACACATCATGAAAATGAAAGAAACTGGAAAATTTGTTTAAATGTCCACTTGTAAACGAGACGTTGTGGCCGGAGACCGAGACGTTTGGCTTTCAGTCCGAGATAAGACCGAGAGCGAGACCTTCCCACACTTTGCCGAGACTGAGACGTTTGAAAAATACGTCTTGAGACCGTCTCGAGACCGAGACTACAACTCTGCTTCATTTCACTAAATCTTACAACCCACTAATCAGGGGCCAGCGTACCCGCTTCATATTAGCCATCACATTATGTGGCGCAAATGTACAAAACAGTCAAACAAGTATTTGTTACTGAATTATTGACAAAACATGGTCGCTGTTTGGTTAATGGTGGGAACTGTAATTCTCACTGCACTGAAAAGGCTAATAGGTTATTACTAACATTCTATCATTCGTCATTAACTAAATGATTTCAAGTTAAATATTCTTAGTTGTTTCAGTGTAAAAGTTTTTTACTGCAGTATATTATTTAGTAGTAGCATGTATAATAATATCGTTGGTAATAATATGACACTAATAATAATAATACTGATAATACTATATGACAGTTTCATAATTGGGTGTGTGATAGTACAGTGGTGTGTTGGATTTGTACTAATACAACAATTGTTTGCTTTGCCCAAATGCACATAGAAATATTGTCGTGTTTAGGTATGACCCGTTCCATGTGTGATGAAAACGAGTTAACAGTGCGAGAACGGATGCTTTCCGATGGAAGGCTGGAAGATTTATTTCCGTCTGATTGTTCTAGGCAACTGCCACTGGTGTATCATATCGACGATTGGCACCTGTATGACAACAATGACAGTTTTGATGATGACGACGATGATGCAAATCAAACATCTGTTGTGTTAATTTCATACATTCAGCATGATTGGACTCAGTGGACTGACACTGATAACTTTGCTGCGCATGTGTCTGCAGCTCACTTGGACTGTTCACTAAGTGATGAAGTTGATGATAGTCCAAGTCCTACCGGTGAACAAGGCTTTTATGATGTCTCAATGCTTAGTGGTGGAGCAGCGCAGCTGTCAGACTGTCTCAGCGATGCCGATAAAGAGCGAATACTTCTTCATCCGGATTTGAAGCTGGAATACATTATGGCAACACATCACCGTCAGCGACGTGTTGCTGAACAGCTTCTGGCATCAGAATGTCCACTGCAGACAGCGGCTGCTGCTGCTGCTGAAGATGCAGATGAAGATGAAGATGATAAGCACTGCGAGCTCAGCAGAGAACCGTCCTTTGTCACTAGCTGCCCACAGCCATCAAAAGTGAAGCCAGATGATTTCTGGATCCGAGAAGTAGCTGACGGATTGCCCAGTGATTCAGAAGAAGCAAAGTGTGTTTCACAGCAGTGCACTTGTGAGTCTGCTAGTGTGTGCTCCTGTGGCAGCAGCGTACCAGCAAATAGCAAGTCTCCACAGAACTCAACTAGTAATAGTATACTCTCGTCTCCGATCTCACTTAGCTCACCGGGTAGGAAAGTAATAGATATTGCACAGCAGCTGACACAGGAAGAGTACAGCATTGATAAACTTTTAGAATCAGAAGCTAAAGCTGCTTGTCCGTTATCGATATACGAGACCGAAGGCATCAACATTGAACCAGGTCTTGTCCGCCGCACAGTTGATCTCAGAGTTGACGTATCGGCGTCACCTGCCAAAACATCTGTGTCACATTCTGCGTCTATCTATGAAACTGAAGACATTAGCCTTGAGCCTGGACTTGTACGTCGAACACGGCAAGAGATAGAGCAGAGAGAACGGTACTTATATGTATTAATGCTTCAGACGTCTTTTATGTTGTTCATTTGTTGTTATTCAGCACTGACATTGTGTAATATTCTGACGGAACTTTAAAAAACAATAGTCTGAAAGAGAATTAAAAAGGTCATGCACTCTGCATGTTTTGTGTTGTATAACTGCTGTGCATGAACTGAGATTGTTACTGTTGTGTTTTGTTTGCTTGTGTCTGTAGAAGCAGTTCAATGGTTGACATTGTGGCATCACAGATATCTCCTCCGCTATCAGAGTTAAATACTGTCCAGAGGTCGTCAAGCCTGCGTTTGTCTCGACTGCGTTCCCCAGAGAAGTGTGAGTCGTTGCGTCGCAAGTTAGAACGTCGAAGAACGTGTATTCCGTTCATTGGTTCAACACTGACATCTGACGGGAATGATGACCTCCAACAGGCTGTGGTGACTGATGACAATGATGTATCAGATGATGCGGAACTTAGTGATGATGATAAACAGTCTGGAGTTTGTGTGATCCGTATTGGTGCTGACGACATTGAGATTGAGGAAGGAAAAGTGAAAAGAACAATGCATGGTAAGTGTATGCAGGTGTATTAGCTGATGAGGTTTGGAAGATTCCTCTACAAAACCTAACCTGAGTCTTGTTATCAAGTTTTATATAATACATTTGCAAATTCATGATATAAATGTTAATGCCTATATATGAAGTTAATTTTTACTCCTCACGCGCTACATTCCTAACGTAGTGAAGAGGTACATGAGATCAATGTATATATTGAGGACCAACCAACGACCGACTGACCTCGCATTTTGGAAAATTTCAAACGGCTGGCCGCCATCTTGGAAAATTTTGAATGGCCATATCTCGGCAATGAATCATCCGATACACCTCATGTTTAATTCTGGGGTAGTATTTTTGAGGTCGGCGGATTGAATGACGCTACTTGCTGTTGGACCAAGTCCAAGATGGCGGCCGGCCGCCATCTTGGATTTGGTCCAACAGCAAGTAGAATATGTCGAATGGCCATATTTCTGCAACGGATCATGCAATTCACTTTGCGTTTGGTTCTATGGTAGGGTTTTCGGGTCGGCTGATCGAATGTCTATCTACTTCCGGTTGGACCAAGTCCAAGTTCGCGGCCGTCGGCCGTCTTGTATAGTTTTGCATGGCCATATCTCAGAAACGGTTCATCTGGTCCAATTCATATTTGGTTCTAGGGTAAAAGTATGGGAGAAAATAATGCGCGAGGAGTAATTAGATTGGTCACAATCTAAAACATTTTTTGTTTACATTATACTAGTCAGCTTTGGACTGCTATTCAAAATGTGATCTATTGTATATTCTTTTTTGTATATTAACTGTAAACTTGCTTCAGTGCTTCAATGCTGTGGGTGGGGTGATATCGAGACCATTCAGCCTGTTAAAGTCCTGCCACAACAGTTCCCAAAAGTTTACTCTTCAGGATCGGCCTAACGTGGAGTACCGTAAATCTGGAAAATAGGGCAACTGACTAAGAACTGAGTCTGAATGTGTGTATAGTAACTACGAACATTCTTTGCCAAGTGAGAACAAAACAGCAAATTTCCATTGGAGAGTAGCACTTGTTTTTGAATTTATTGTCTTGTTTTAAAATAAGTGACTGCTGATTTTGCATTTTGCATTTTTGATTTCTCATTCCGTTGACAATCATGTTGTGCATGCAAGCAGTTGTAGTTCTTGGCTTCTTTTTTGTTGTAGTTGTAGTTTTTCTTTTTTTATCTCTGTGGATCTTTGTGGTCTGAACATGAACTTGATTTGATTTGATTTTGATTAAATTTGTAAGTGTTAAGTTGTTTGTTACTTAACTGACTAAGAGTGAAATTAAATAGTGCTAGTTTGCTGTGTAGTTTGAAATGCAGGGAAACTATTATTTTTCTAGATAATTGCCACTATAAATTGTTGCTTTGGGCATAATTCATTTGTTGTTTATGTTGTCAGACTTTGAGGTGAAGCATAAAGAGGAAGTGGAAAGGCCCCAGAGCCTGACTGTTGGCATTCCAGTACAGCATCGTGACCAGCCTCTGATGCCAGACGAAATTCCTATAGAGTCTGGGTCTGTTCTAAGACAAAAAAATGAAATTGAAATGAAGTTTGGGTCAAGTCCGAGGCATTCTAAACTATCTCCTGACCATAATTTGTGCCCGCCGTCTGTTACACCTTCTGACGCGGCACGACTTACTCCGACACTTGAGAAGTATTGTGCCAATGATATCTTGACACTCACCGAAGAAGTGCCCGAAGGATTCCTGGATGAGGATGCTGAATACATGCAGGAATGTGATTGGCAGAAACAGCTTCAGAGTGAATCATCCGAACTTTCTTGTTTTCCAGATCAGGATATGCCTGAAGGTGACGTTAAACAGCCGAAAATCCTGCTAGATGCAGGATCGTTGCAGTTTCAGAGATCTTTTTCATATCGTGAAAGTTGTCAACAAAAACGGTCAAAACCATTGCCGTCTTTCAGCCGATCTGCCTCATTGCGTTTGCGATGTTTACCAGATGTTGCAAAAAATAATTCTGCCTTCAGCTCAACCACTGTCAGTAGGACTGGTTTATCATACCTCGCATCTTTTTCTTCGACGGAAGTTTGCAGTCGACTTTTGAAAGAAAAGAACCAACAAAATGAGTCTGCTTCAGCAAACAAAATGTGCGATGCTGGCAAAGAAAGAAAACAAGTAGAGCATGCAGATCTTGTTGTAGAGACAGATAAACAGGCACAGCTGTCAAATGTATTGAATACAGTGCAGTTACCTGACCAGCATTTGCCTGCAGAAGCCTCAGCGATTGGTGATCTCGCCGATACAGACTTTAAGTGTGATCTGAATCAGGTCGGTAGTCAGAGTTCGAAAACAAAAATGACAAAGAGTGCCCAAGACCAGCAAACAGTACCTGGCTCAGCGTTTGTTTTTAAGGTAGCATCTCAGCAGTCATCATCACATTCTAGTGGAGCCAGGCTGTTTGCAGAATCACCTCACCTGATGACACATCAGTCTGACAAGGATGTGCCACCATGTTCTTTAACTGGAAGTAGTGAAGGTTCAAAAACGGTGTCAAGAAATGCAGCTAGTGAAACTGTCAATTCATGTCTGAAGGGTGACGGTGTACAAGAGTCAGATCTTAAAATGTCTAATGAGCAACCTGTTGTCAACAACAGTCAACCTCAGTCAGCACAAGTAGATTCCAGTAGTGTTGTTGGTGAATCAGCAATCCAAGGTGTTCAACCATTGTCATTTGATCGACACGATGAAGCTTCAAGTGTCACACAGTTTGTTGCCGGCCATACACAGTCTGCTGACATTGAACAGTCTCCGACGTCACCGCTGAAAAAAAGATACAGCTTTAGCGATAAATCAGCATCTTTCATTTCAACTGAACCAGGAAAACTGTGGCGCAGCCAGTCAGTGCGCAACAAATCTTCGTCATTTCTACAACGTACCAGTACAACTGGTGATTCGGAGCCAGCCAAAGCACAGAAAGTGAAGAAACCTTATGGTAAAAGTCACCCATTGTCGAAGCTGTCCAGTGAATACCTGTCTCGTGACTGTAGCAGGACAATCAAAAACGTCGTCTGTGATCATGACAGTACATAGTTTGCGCAATCACAATATCTAATAGGTTAAGTGTATTCATTATTGCTAATATGCAAATGCTTCAGTAAATATTAATTGTACAGTATGTGCCAAAGAAATGATGTGTAACATTATAATGTTCAGATAGGCTGAGAGAGGTTGTGTGTATTTTGCTTTGCAACGAAGTGTTATTTTTTGTGGTTAACTAATGCTTTGCAATTTGTCATGGGTGTCTACTAATAGTAGTGCACAGTATATGTTCAAGATTGCTGCTGTTGGTGCTGCACTTTGTAGCTTCTACACAGGTGTATGAGTATATTTCTGGATGACCTTTTTGCAATGATGACTGTGCAAGACATATCTCAGGAAACGTTGCTTCATTTGCAGTCTGTCTTCTTATAACTGCACGACAGTTGTCTACAAAATATGTTGCCTTAGTTACTGGGCCATATTTTTCTGCGAGAATACAGTTGATCATTTTGTATTTTAGGTAAGTACAAAAGCATAACACCTGGGGCACTTTGACTTGCCCACAGCCTACTTAAAACTATTTTTGATATCCATTGTGTGCACCTTGTCACAATCAGTGGCATATCTGAGTATCTGACTGTGTAATGGTGATGTATGTCATTTATGCCTCAGATGGTGACAGTAATCACATAGGCTATGCAAGTTTGCTTTGTCCAAGATTTGATGTGTTATGTGCTGTTAAAACTCCGAAACCACAGCCCAGTGAGTACATTGTTGCTTTTATGTGATTAATTAATAGTTTACTTGGATTAAAACATCTGACAGAAAATGTTTTTGACTATTATACATTAATCATAAAATTTTAAGCAAACTTTAGTCATTAATTCAGTTGATTTACAGAGGGAAGTGAGCAGTTGTTTATTCACATACATAATTAAATAGAATCACATGGAACGGAGTGGAAAGTGCAGAGCAAAACAGTAACTGATTGAAGAAGACATTATTCATTGGCCGTTGTCGTCAAAACAAAAGATAACAGAGTGAATTTCCATTAATTTATTTTAACAAGTAAAATTTTTGATGATTATCCTTGTGACTAATAATCAGCTTGCACAGCTGTGATTTCTAGAGTATTTGTCTTCTGGATATTCGTTCCAGTGTTTTTGTACTCAGTCCAAAAACGTTGCTGAAAGCCTATCAGTATGTTTCATGTTACACCACTATATCAACACAGTATGATCGTACCCGCTGGCAGACTTGTATTCAGTTATTGCTCTTATCATCAACAACACATCAGCAATGTCCTTGCCTTGTTCACTACTTTACTGTGTGAAGTATTATTTTGTTACCCGAGGCCGTGACAAACGGTCAAACAGCTTTTATTTTAATGTAACTAGCTGTAATCACTGCAAAAGGTAGTAATTATGTCCTGATGTGTGATTTTAACACGGCATTAATTGTTGGTTTTCTGTATGAATGCTCAGAGTTGTATTTTGTTGCCAAAATAATACATATGCTATGTGATCTGTGCCCTTCTAGCGGCTGTTAATTGGTTTAAACAGTGTATGTCAATACTGCGGACATTTTGCTGTGATAACACAATTCTCTGCTGTAGGTGTGTTTGTTAATGACGTTTTTTCGTTACTGTTCTTTGATTCTTGTGTTTCACGTATACAGATATGACACCGGGTTTCATGTGTCTGAACTAAGTTCGAGAGTTTTGTTCAGCGTATGTGCCTGCACGCTGAGTGACATTTTGTGTATGCTTGTTAGTATTAGGAATATTTGCAATTTGAATTTCACCAGATTGTCACTGTGCATTTAGTATTTAATTCAAGTAAACCGTGTAAGTCTGTTTTTTTGTACATTGTGGTCCAAAAAATTTGTCACCATTGTTATAATTGCTGTAACTTTGTCTACTGTGAACCAAGTTTCATAATTTTGGGCAGACACGCCACGGGAAAATTGCAATATAGTTAGCCCACCAAACCCAGTTTATGTAAATGCACTATCTTGTAAAAACTTGGATCACAACTTTTCATGTTTACTGCTATTTATGAAAGAAACGTACCTGATGATTACTACTTATTTACAAGTACTGCATGGGCCTAGCTGAGATTGGGAGGTTATTTCTGTGGTAGCAATATGCCAGTTCTACATAAATGGATTTCAAGCAACGCAAGCAGTGGATGGTTATGCACCAACGAATCCTTGATGACTGTGGATGACAGCTCAATCATCTGCTGTAACTTAACGTTATTTTACTTTCTAACGTGAATTGGATCTGAAGTAGAGATTTTTCACATTTGCTATGTATTAGTAGCAGTAAACATGGATAAATATGGATAATGTTGTGATCCAAATTTTAACAAGGTAGTACAATTACACAAACTGTTAGGTGGGCTAACTATACACTGTCTTGTTGCAAATTTTCTGCAGTGTATGTCTGCCAAAAATTACAGAAATTGTTTAACAGTAAACAAAATCATTGCAGTTATAAAAGGGTGACAGTTTTTTGGACCACGGTGTACTATGATGTTGAATGAAACAGTGAAGTAAGCTTATGTGATGTGTACACAAAGTTAAATGTACCACAGATACATACTTCACTGCCTACCGTGACATTAGGCTACATTTATTTTGTCATATCGTGAACTAAACAGTTTTTACCAGTAGTTTTTTTGAACTAATTAAGCTGTTTTTGTTTGTTTACTAACATCATATTACATAGTGTACGGGTACATAAAATCTGTATAAGGAGGATGTAACACCGGCCATACTATGTAACATAATTTTTCCCATTCTTTCCTAGTTTTAGAAAACTGAATGAAGCAGTGAAGTATGTGATGTGTACACAAAGTTAAATGTACCACAGATACATACTTCACTGCCTACCGTGACATTAGGCTACATTTATTTTGTCATATAGTGAACTAAACAGTTTTTACCAGTAGTTTTTTAAACTAATTAAGCTGTTTTTGTTTGTTTACTAACATCATATCACATAGTGTACCGGTACATAAAATCTGTATAAGGAGGATGTAACACCGGCCATACAATGTAACATAATTTTTCCCATTCTTTCCTAGTTTTTAGAAAGAAAATGAATAAAAGTTCATTTCTCTAGTGCATTTGTTGGTATATTTTACAACAAATATTTTGAACATGACGGGAATGATTTATGTGTCATTCGTGTTTGTCTGCAGTGTGTTTGTTCTGTGGTCTAAGTATCTGATGTCAAGGAACTCTTATGTCCGACTGTTAACTGTCTCAGCACACGACACTGTTTTGAGCCTTGGTTGTGATGTGACAGCATAAACTGAAGATTTAACTGTTTGATGTTGATGATGCTTCTGTCGTTGTTTGTAAAATTAATACCAGGAAGTGTGGCAAAGCCCAGCGTGATGGTCGCCCTCCACTGTTTTACAGATGCCGAACTTTTGTGGCAACATGTGAATATTTCGTCACCATGGCAACAGGGTCGGTTGGGGTCCAGTTTGAATAGTACCGTTACATTGCCCGACCCCAAAGCCTCACTTTGATACAAGAGTCTGGGACCTATCTGTAATACAGGCCTAGTTATAGCCAATTTTGTGTTCAAATAACCAAGTTTTTTACTGTGGCAACAGGGGTCCATTGGAGAGAAGTTATAATGACACCATCAGATCGGCAGGCCCAAAAGCCCCCCTCATACATTTAGTACAAAGATTTAGGAATTATCTCATATGTAAATCTGGTTATAGCCAATATGGTGCTAGGGGCCTAACAGAAAATTTTTCTGACAGCCTTGCCCCCTAACAGGTTTGGTACACATAGCGAGTGAACTTCAGTATTATATGTTATTGTTTAAAAATTGCAAAATTTCTTCGCACTACAGAATGATATTGCAAAACCTTGATGCAGTGCTGGAAATAATTACTAAAAATAGAGTTTTGTCCTTTAATTTCTTTTAGGGGACACCTGACTAAATGTAAAGAGGATGTTTTCTATTGCCATCGAACCTACGTTGTGTGGCAAAGTTTAAAGAAAATCGGTGTGGGGACGGCAGAGAAAGAGTATTTGGAAAAAACTTGATGCAAAATATAATGTTCGTTATCTGTTACAGAGGGCGACCATAATAACTTTTCATTTTACTTAGTGTTCAGATGTAAACTGTGCTGTATGGAATATAAAACTCGAGCCATAACCTACTAGATTAGTTTGACAACTGTTATAAAAATTTACAAATTTACATTTGAAAACTTTGCAGTGTTGCTTTGTTCATTTTTGGTGAATAGTCTTAAATTATAACTTTTTTCTTTTTCACGTGAAAACTGTCACTACTTTGGGACGCGAGTCTTTTTTAGCATTTTATAACAAAATTTGTGACAATTGTGACAGTTTTGTCTACTTTACTGCCTAAGGATATTTTGAAGTAAACTGTGGGAAATGTCTGAACATTTTTTTCAATAAAATTCTCCTTATGTTAGAGTAAGCTGCATACCAGCCATTTTTTTCAGTGCAACTTAAATTTTTCATATCATACCCAAGAACAGATATTTGTACAAGAAGTGTGATAATATGGCAGTACAGTTACAATTGTTTTAAGTTCACACATAATGCTAAATAAGCAACAACTTCCATAAAATATAAAGAGTATGTAATACTACTAAGTGAACCAAAAAATAGGCCATAGCAGCTAAGTGTCATGTCTACTAATTGCATTACATGTACAAGATTTAAAGTGCATTAGCATCATTTATTCTGCAAAATTGCACTAGCTTACTTTTTGCACCACCTTGTGTGCAAAGATGTGTTTAATACAGGCAAACAGTGTAACGTCAAATACATGTAAATGCAAAAATGCACGTGTGTGAATGTAGTCTGTATTTTCTCATCATTGCCACCTTAGGTTACGTACAGCTCAAGCATCATGCATAATTATCTTGCAATATCAGCAGAGATGAATTCCTGGCCCTTTTCCACCAGCACCTGCAAATGCGTAAACAACACTAGAATCAAATCCAATTATCACATAGTGCACATCCAGGCTCCAGTGTGTTTTAAGTTAGTAACGATTTTTCAGTTAAGAATTACCATTACAGTTACTACATTTATTTCCCAGTTACTACAGCTACAGTTAACAAATGTTTTTAGTTGCAGTTAGTTGCTGTTCAGTTAATTTATGTTACATAAGATCTTGGTGTGACAAAACTGGCCCTGCTGATGATGCATAATTCAAAATTTGCATAGTTTTATATGGTACTACACAAGCTGGACTAGGGCGAGCAGTGCCTAAAAATAGCCTGGCTATGTCAGAGATTACCACTAGCGTAGTCTCAATGTTACGGCCCATGCTTCCGGCCACTTATTTTAGTAGAAGTTACTATTTGTTACAGTTAGTTAAACGTTTTTTTTTCAGTTGCAGTTGCTATTACAGTTAACTGATGTTCAGTTAACTGACAATTCAGTCACACGCACAGTTACAGTTAAACCACACTATGAGCAGTGCTGGGTAAGATACTCTTCGGAAGTATTTCAGATACAGATACTGATACATTACCATAAATGTATCTTAGATACAGATACAAAACACTACATTGAAAATGTATCTAGATACAGATACAATTATAAAAGTATCTAGATACAAGATACATAAAAAGTACATCATCGCATGAGATAAGTCGAAAATG